>Ga0213841_1000075_pt1 | contig 271645 bp, 253 predicted proteins | sample SWPATP23_FD_160125 | JGI IMG/M metagenome (GOLD analysis project Ga0213841, IMG submission 160125) | Coastal seawater microbial communities from Marineland, Florida, United States - SWPA TP2 #3 | ecosystem: Environmental > Aquatic > Marine > Coastal | place: USA: Florida | collected 2016-08-14
GTGCTGAGCTGGCGCCCTTGGAGTTTGATGGTCTTGTCCATGGCGGGTAGTCTGCCATGAACGATTTTGGGAGTCCAGAGGTTTTTGAAATTATTTCCAGTTCAAGAGTGGCTGCCGAAACCTCACCGTCTTCTGCGGCCTCCTTCATACAGTCCATCCTCGCGGGTGAGACCAACCTCATGCAATCATCCACAATGTCGGCTTGCGCCGTAAGTAGTTGGGTTGCTGTAAAAAGACTAAGTAGGCCAACCCCAAGAAGCTTGGTGGCTATTCGCATAACAACCTCCGTTTACAATAAGGTTAGTATCTGAGCCACGCGTTTTCCTTGGTGGAATGAACTGTTTAGGTACAATAATCGATCCTATATTGGGCAGTGCGTTTTTTTGTACCAGGCCCGCTTTGGTTCTTCGAGACGACCAGCACCAGACAAATAGAAAGACCAGATCGATGTCAGAAACCACCAAGTCGGGCATAAGTTAATACAGGCATGCCCTATCTGAAATTCATTTCCTTGCTCAGTAGACCCGCTTCACCCGGTCAGCACCAAAGCGGTTAATGATGCTCTGGCGGGCCTCCTCGGGTGTTTTCCCCGGCGGCACCAGGGCGGTGATCCGCTTGCCATCCACGGTCACGCTATACACCTTCATCCGCGAGCCGGGTGCTGTGCTGGACTGGGGGGCAGGTTTTGACCGATTGGTGTCGGCTGGAGGTATGCGCTCCCTCAGACGAACCTTGGCCTGGTCTGACTGAGCCCGCAGGGCTGCCAGCAGCTCAGACTTCCGGCTGGCAAGCTCCCGCTTATTGGCTTGAGTCAGGACGCCCACCGGTGCCTTGATCCGCAGTTGGTCACCCTCTGCCGCCAACAGCACACCCCGGCGGGTCAGGTCGTTGAGTAGGGCTTCGGTTTCCATCCTCATAGCGCGAACTCCTCCATTGCTTCACCGCATTCCCCAATACCCCCTGTTTGAAACTCTACCTCTCTACCTCCCGCGTGGTTACTGGGCTGTAGCGAATTTGGAAACTCTACCGCACCCCCTTGGGTAGAGTTTTGAAAATGGCTGGAGGCCGCGCCATTACTGGCCGGTAGAGTGGTAGAGTTTTGAATGGGGGTGGACGGGAGATAACGTGCAAAAGCATCTTCAAACATGGCCACTTCATAGCCGTTCTTGTTCACGCTCCCTATCTTCATTTGGCGGGACTTGATGCTAAAGGGCTTTAACATTTTGGCCAGTGAAGCCTTTGACATCGGCTTACCCCCTTTCCATTCCGCCCAAGGCCGGTCATCCAGTTCAACCAGGTAATCGACCAACTCTTGGGAATGGAGCTTCAGCAAGTTAGCGCTTTGGAACACCTCGCGAATATCCGCCAGGATCATTGGCCCTATGCCTTCGTCGTCGCTTTCCTTGCCGCCCTCAATCGTCAGCATGGCGCTACGGGCCCGGGTAGGCCATTCACCCCCAAGCAGGTCAGCAATGGCAAGCAGTGCCCACCAGTTGTCTTCTGCGCGGTCATTCCCCACAGATGGCACCTTGGGCTCCGCCTGGCTCAGTACCTCCATGCTATCCAACCCCCACCGCTTACACTTTTGGCGTAACTCTTTGTGGATCTCATTCAGCGCCAGTGGCAAGCGCTGTACGCTTTCACCGGGCAGCTTCCGCCGTAGCGTCACCATCACAGACCGGTCCCGTATGGTGTCGGGTGGTGTTTTGATCATAGCTATGGCCATGGGGCCCCACGTGCTGAATTTGCGGGGCTGGCGGTTAGCGCCTTCCCCTTCGGTTCTCAACACAAAAGCAGTACTCCGGGTATGACCGGAGTTGATAATGCCGCGCAGCTCTTCGTTGTCGCTCACAAAGGTGTCGCCCTCATCAATCAACAGGCTGGGGTGCCACAGGTCGATAGAGCGGAAAATCACAGACGGGGAGACATTGGAGGCCACCAGGGCCCGGTGTGTCATTGAACCCAAGGTTTCCATGGTCGTTGTCTTGCCACAGCGCTTCTCCGGGGAGGAGATACACAGCTTGGGGAAGATGCGAAAAGCATCATTACAATACGTGCCCAGCGCCCATAGGGTGAGAGCTACCCCACCCCCATCAGGGAGAATGGTATAGCGCTTAAAGGTCGCCAGGATGGTGTCAGCCAGCTCCAAGCCTCTGACCACTTCGGGCCAGGGTTCAATGCCGTCAATGAGTTCGTCGCCACTGGCCCTGGCTTCCAGTTCCTGCCGGCGAACTTTTACCAACTTATCCAGCACAGAAACACGCTTAATCCCAAGCGCCTCAGCTGCTGCTTCCCGCTGGCGCTCGTATTCAATGGCCGATAACCCCGCCAAGCGGGTTATTTCCACCTCTGTGGCGTCCTCCTCGGTGTTTTCGGGCACGCCCTTGTCTTTGGTACTCTGTGCCCTTTGCTGCGCTGGCGGCCCTTGTATAGCGGAGAGCTGGCGCATTGCCTCTTCCTTGCCCCTAACCGCTGCCAGGTCGTTGAAGTCCGAGCCTTGTTCGCCCTCACCAAATACCGGATAGGTCCAGCCCACTCCCAGCTTGGCAGCGGCTTTTTTGGCTCCGGTGATTCCTGGGTTGCCTTCGGTCTTGTGGTCGTTGTCAGCGGCGATAATCAGCGTTTTTCGGGGTGCTTAGCCGTGATGGTTTCGCCCACCGGCAACAGGTTGGTTCTGTCGAACGCCACCACCACACCACAGCCGGTCAGCTCATGGATCGTCGCGCCGGTGGCGTAGCCCTCACAGAGATAGAGGGTGTCAGTCAGTGCGCCCAGCGAGTGATAGCAGCCTCCTTTCTTACCGCCAGACTTAAAGCGCTTCTTGCCGTCAGGCTGGATGAATTGCAAAGTGGCAATGGTGCCCTCTGCGTCCCTGACCGGCACCAGCAATGCGTCCCGCAGTTGCTTAAGGTCGTAGGCTTTTACCCCTTTGGCGACCAGGTACGGGTGTTGGGCGCTGACTGTGGGGCTGGCCTTGTCCCAAAGCGCTTGGCTGGCTTCTGCCGTATCGGCCCAAACCTGCTGCTGTTCGGCCTCCCGCTGCGCCTTGGCGACCTTAATGCGCTGGCGGTTGGCTTCGCGCTCCGCATTGGATAATTGCTTATCAGGCTTGGCGCACCAGTTGTGGGTTTCGCCCGTCTTCCAACTGCCAAAGCTGCCCGCCGGCAATCCGTCACCGTGCAAAACATACCAGCCGTTGCGAGAGCCAGCTTTATCCCCCTCCACCCGGTAGCGGTGAAGCTGGCCGTCATCAATCGGTAGGTCTTCCATGCCCAAGCCCTCAGCCGCCATAGCGGAAGCAAAGGCAATACAGTGGTTCGGTTCAATGGCGGTCATGGTGATTCCTTCTGTAGCGCCATAGCGGCGTAGGGACGGGTCAGGCGGTCTACCTCTGAATCACTGAGCGGTGGCGCTTTGCGGGCAACCCGGCGCTTGTTGATCGCGCCTATGGCTTTCTGGGCATCCTCCAGGGAGCAAAGGCGGTAGCGGTAATGGGAGCCAATGCCGTCCGGGTTGGGCTCCGGTATGCGCTCCAGGGCAATGCCGGTCTCGCGCTCCAGCAGGTTGGGGTAATTCCTGCCGCTGGACAGGCCGCAACTGCGCAGGATGTCGTTTTCCGTCACACCTTTGGGGGTGGAGACCATGACTAGCAAAGCGCGCTCGGTTTTGGTTTGTCGCCCTGGGGCTGGGGTGCTACCCTTGTTTTCACAATGTGAATCGCTTGCAGGGCTGCTCTTTTCGGTGGCCTTTTCTTTATCCATGCCCTACCCCTTACGCTGCTGCGCTCTTACGCTGGTCCACCAGGTGGCCAACCAAGGCTTTGATATGGTCCTGGGATTTACCGGCCACCATGGCGGCAAGCACTTGATCCAGTTCGTGCTCAAGCCAGCCTACGGCACGGCCACCCAAGGGGATTGGTGGCGGCATCAGGCCCTGTTTAATGCGGTTGTGGAGACAGGTGTTGCCGATTCCAAAGCGGTTTAGCACTTCGGGGCGGCGCTGAATGCGGTATTGAATAGATGTGTTCATGGGCGTACCTCAGTGATTGAAAGTATGCCCAGTTTTCAGAAAATAATGCCGCAAGGAAACGTTGAACGGGTTAAACCCTTGGGGTTAAATGGTTGAACCCCTGATAAATCAAAGGCTCCAGAAAGGGTGTAATAAGGGGTTCAACCCTCTTCTTCCAGTTTTACCTTGGAGCTACCGAGCGTTTTCCTTGATATTCGGTAAATAGCTCCAATTTCGGTAACAGTTAGGTCCGGGTATTTTTCCTCCAATTCCAGCTTCACCTTTTTTTCTGAGGGTTGGTCATCGCCCTCATTAAGGTGCGCGTAGTATTCGGCATAGACATCGGCGGCAATCCGCCCCAACCGTGTGCCGATCCCCTCCGTGTTTCCCTTGGTGTTAAATACAGCGGATTGAAAATTAGTGGTAGCGAGCTCTTTCCAACCTTCTAGCTCAGCTCTCAATTCCCCAATTTTTTCCTCAAGCTTGGAGATAGTGTCATCTTCTATTCCGAAGTTAATCGAAAGCTGGCCTTCGAGATCATTGTAGAATTCCTTATTGGAGCGCCTGCCCTGAATTTCTGGAATGTTTGGTGAAGGAGAAAAAGCGGGAACAAAAGGTTCGACCGGGGTAACATTGGGATCAAATTTTTTAGCCATCTCTGGTTCATTTTGATTCAAGAACCAAATAGCTAAACTACTTTTGGTAAACTTAGTTTCTTTGTGGTTTAAAAATGTGTCTGGGTCATCCGACCTCCCAACCCAGCACTCTGAGAAAATTTCCAACTCAGTGTGCCTGTCGGTGTTACCGCAAGCAATGAGCGCATCGTCTTCTAGGGCATCCTTGATAGCGCTAGCTACCATAACATTTTCATATGTTAGCTCTTCTTCGCGATAAATCTGCTCTCCATAGTTGTCATAGATTTCATCTAAGTACTCTACGTGCGGACCAAAGTTAGGTTCGTCATCATGTCTTGTAATTGCAAATTCGCATAGGTCGCTTTTGGCATCTTCAATTTGCGTGTAGTCATTAAGCCCCACGGCAAATAAGGCCGCCTCCTCTGGAGTAAGACCTTTTTTCCACTTGAAATACACTTGTGAATCCCTCTATTCACAACCTCAATTAAATGGGCCGAAAAGGCGGTGAGGTTTTCCGCCCTTTCACCAGCGATGATCAGTCGCCAGCTATCCAGCCCAAACTCGTAAATTAGTTCACAGCCCTCAGTGCTTTGATGCCTGCTGTTAAGTTCATGTTGCCGGTGGCCGCCTGCTCGATCTGAGCACTCCACCAGTCCATCATGACCCGCCGGCGCTCCAGGTACTGGGCCCGGTTATAGGTCGCTCGGGTCTGATTCTTGTCGATGTGTGCCAGGGCCACTTCGACAATGTCAGCTTCAAAGCCCTGTTCATTCAAAGCGGTGCTGGCAATGGAGCGCATACCATGGGCGGTCAGCCGGCCCTTAAAGCCCATCCGCTTGAGCGCCACATTGGCCGTGGAGCTGTTGGCACAGCGCTGGGGGTGTATGTCGCTGGGAAACAGGAACTCACCACGCCCACTGATCGCCCTGATTTGCTCCAGCAGGGCCAGGGCCTCTTTGGTCAGGGGAATAACATGTTCCCGGCGCTTCTTCATGCGCTCCGCCGGTATGATCCACAGGCGGTTATCCTGGTCGATCTCTACCCACCGGGCCCCTGCGGCCTCCCCTGGGCGCGTCATTGTGTGAAGCTGCCACACCAGGAGGTGGCGGGTTATCTGGCGAATGCTGGCCCCCTCGATAGCTGTTAACAGCTCGGGCAACTGCTCCGGGCGCAAGGTGGGGTTATTGGTTACTTCGGGAGTTTCGAAGGCGTGCCTGATTCCCGCCAGTGGGTTGGACGCCACCAGGCCGGTGTTGGTGGCGTAGGTCATCACTTGGTTAAGTCTTGAGCAAATCCGCTTCACCATCTCCAGTTTACCGACATTGGATAACGGCTTGAGCGTGGCAATCACTTGCGGGGCGGTAACATCGGCCAAGGGGAGTCTACCCAGCTTGGGAAATATATGGTTGTCCAGAGAGCGGATAATGTCCTCGGCATAGTCCCCGGTGATTTTGCCTTTCTTGAGGTCAAACCACTGCCGGGTGACAGCCTCCAGGGTGCTGGCATTACGCCTCACCTTCTCGGCGGCTTCCTTGTCCTTTTCTTGCTTTGGGTCGATACCCTCCGCCAACAACTTGCGGGCGTCCAGGCGCTTGATCCTGGCATCGGCCAGTGTTACTTCGGGATAGAGACCAAACGACAAGTTGGCGCGTTTGGTGGTGTGAGGCCGGGTGTAGTTGAACACCCACATTTTGGAGCCGTTGGGCCTGATTCTGAGCGCCAGTCCGTCACCATCGGCAAGGTTGTATTCCTTGTCCCTGGGTTTGGCCTGCTTGATCTGGGTATTGGTAAGCGGAGTGGGTTTTCTGGCCATGATGTAACACTGGAAATCCGGTTTCTGTTCGGTGTTACATCCAGTGTTACATCAGATGGCGAATGTTGCAATAGCTAAACGAACGCTAACGGGTATAAAAAAAGCCGCAATTCCTTACAGAATGCGGCTTTCCGGGCTTTTGCGACTCTCGGCGAATCTAATAATGGCGGAAAGGGAGGGATTCGAACCCTCGATACCTTTCGGTATACTCCCTTAGCAGGGGAGCGCCTTCGGCCACTCGGCCACCTTTCCGCGACAGGCGCGCATAATACCAACATCCATCTGAAAATCAAAGACTTATGTGGAATTTTTGCGAGGAATTTAGGTACGAATGAGCCCTTGCGGCAACCACCGGTCGCCGCGAGGCGCAGGGAGATGAGAGAGATCTAGCTGGCGTGTTGCTGACCCTGATCCTGCTCTTGCTTTTCGCGCTGGATACGCTGATAAATTTCTTCGCGGTGAACTGCAATTTCTTTTGGCGCATTCACACCAATACGGACCTGGTTGCCTTTGACACCCAGAACAGTCACGGTTACTTCGTCACCAACCATCAATGTCTCGCCGATCCGGCGGGTCAAAATTAACATCACATTCTCCTTTAATCATCCTGTAAATAACAACGGAACATCTTCCTAGCCGGTTCACGTTGCCGGTTTTCTTAACCTATCCCCTGTCGTCGATTATTGTGATTGTTGGCACACCTTTAGTTAGTATTGCCCACGATAGACGAAAAAGAAAAACAAACCAGCGACTTCCAGCCAACCATTTTGTTATAAGCTGCCGCTCCATTATTAGGCAAAATAATATTTAAGCCCATAACGGGAACAGCGATGGTTGAGCAGTCTCCCTGCTAGCCCAGGGGGCCTGCTTAGCGGCTTTCCGTCGGTTCTACATCCAGCTCAAACGCTGAGTGCAGCCCGCGTACAGCCAATTCCAGATAACGCTCGTCAATAATCACGGAAATCTTGATTTCTGACGTCGTAATCATCTGAATATTGATACCGTCTTTCGCCAGGGCTGCAAACATCTTGCTAGCCACACCAGCGTGCGAGCGCATGCCTACGCCCACAATCGACAGTTTACAAATCTTGTCGTCAGTGGTCACACCCTTGGCGCCCACCTCTTTTGCCACCTCTGCCAGAATGGCCTCCGCCTTGGCCATATCGTTGCGGTGTACCGTAAAAGTCAGGTCCGTGGACTTGTCCTCTGCCACGTTCTGCACAATCACGTCAATTTCAATGTTGGCCGCACCGATCGGGGCCAGGATACGGGAAGCCACGCCCGGGGTGTCGGGTACACCCACTACAGTTACCTTGGCTTCGTCACGGTTAAATGCAATACCAGATACTACAGGTTGTTCCATTTCGGAATATTCCTCATCGAGGGTAATCAGGGTGCCAGGACCTTCCTGGAAACTGTGGAGTACACGCAGGGGCACGCCGTATTTGCCGGCAAACTCCACCGCGCGAATTTGCAGAACCTTGGAGCCCAGGCTCGCCATTTCCAGCATTTCTTCGAAGGTGATTTTTTCCAGGCGGCGGGCGCTGTCTACGACGCGTGGGTCAGTGGTATAAACGCCGTCCACATCAGTGTAGATCTGACACTCGTCCGCCTTCAGAGCTGCAGCCAGGGCCACACCGGTGGTATCGGAGCCACCGCGACCCAAGGTGGTGATATTGCCCTTCTCGTCCACCCCCTGGAAACCGGCGACCACCACAACGCGGCCCGCATGCAGGTCGGCGCGGATATGCTGCTCGTCAATCTCCTGAATACGCGCTTTGGTGTGGGCGTCGTCGGTCAAGATACGCACCTGACCGCCGGTGTAGGAGCGGGCATCCCAACCGCGTTTTTTCAGGGCCATACACAGCAGTGCAATGGTGACCTGCTCACCGGTGGATACCAGTACGTCCATCTCGCGGGGGTCCGGAGTTTCCTGGATTTCGTGCGCCAAACCAATCAAGCGGTTGGTTTCACCACTCATAGCGGAAACCACAACCACCATATCGTGCCCCTGCTCCCGAAACCGGGCCACCTTGTCGGCGACAGCTTCAATACGCTCGACAGTACCGACCGAGGTACCGCCGTATTTCTGTACAAATAAGCTCATGGAGAGAGATCCAATCCCCTAAATTTGGTTTAGCCTGGCCAGTAAAACCGCCAGAGTGTAAAAAGGCGCCAATTAAACACCAAATTGCAACAAAAGTTAACCCGATAGCTGCTCTTTTACCCAATCGGGCACACCGGCCAGTACACCATCCAGGGCTGCCACGTCAGTACCGCCACCCTGGGCCATATCCGGGCGACCACCGCCCTTGCCGCCCAGTTGCGGCGCCACGTACTTCATCAGGTCACCGGCCTTGATGCGGTTTACCGCATCCTTGGTGACGCCGGCCACCAGGGAGACCTTGTCGTCGTTAACCGCGGCCAATAATACCACTGCCGTGCCCAACTTGTTTTTCAGTTGGTCTGCACTGTCGCGCAGAGACTTGGCGTCAGCGCCTTCCAGGTTGAGCGCCAGCACTTTAATACCATCGATCTCCCGGGCCTTGGACACCAGGTCGCCGCTGGCCGCACTGGCCAGCTTGGCCTTAAGGGCCGCCAGGTCTTTTTCCAATTGGCGGTTCTGGCTCACCAGCTGCTCCAGTTTGTCCGCCAAATTGTTGCGCTTGGCTTTGACCAGCTTGGCCGCCTTGTCCACCAGGGCATCGGCTTCGTCAAAGGCCGCCAGCGCCTTGGCGCCAGTCACCGCCTCGATACGGCGTACACCGGCGGCGATGCCAGACTCTGAGGTAATGCGCAACAGACCGATATCGCCGGTACGGCTGACGTGGGTGCCGCCGCAAAGTTCGACAGAGAAGTTGTCGGTGCCCATGGACAGCACGCGCACTTCGTCACCGTACTTTTCACCAAACAGGGCCATGGCGCCTTTCGCTTTGGCGGTTTCCATATCGCACACCTGGGTTTCTACGGCGGTGTTGGCGCGGATCTGGTCGTTCACCATCTGCTCAATGGTTTTTAATTCCTCGGCGCTCACCGCTTCAAAGTGGGAGAAGTCAAAGCGTAGCCGCTCTGAATCCACCAGCGAGCCCTTCTGAGCCACATGCTCACCCAGCACCTGACGCAGGGCGGCGTGCAGCAGGTGGGTCGCGGAGTGGTTCAGGGCGGTCGCACCGCGCACTCCACTATCCACCTGGGCCTCCAGGCTGTCACCCTTATTAATAGCGCCTTGCAACACGGCACCGATATGCAGGTGGTGGCCGCTGTCCTTGGCGCAGTCGCGCACTTCAAAACGGGCCTGGGCACTGCTGAGGTACCCGGTGTCACCCACCTGACCACCGGACTCCGCGTAGAAGGGTGTCCGATCCAGTACAATCACACCCTCTTCGCCTTCGGCCAGGGCATCCACTTCGGCACCGTCTTTTAACAGGGCAAGCACCTTGCCGCTACCTGCCAGATTCTCGTAACCGCCAAAGCTGGTTTTACCCTCGAGCTTGAGGGCCGCAGTGTAATCCACTTTAAAGGCGCCGGCAGCACGGGCGCGGGCGCGCTGCTCGGCCATCGCCTCTTCGTAGCCGCGCAGGTCGAGGGTCAGGCTGCGCTCGCGGGCGATATCGTTGGTCAGGTCCACTGGGAAGCCGTAGGTGTCGTACAGGGTAAAGATCACCTGGCCGGGAATTTCCCCGCCCTCCAGCTTGCTGAGTGCCTCTTCCAACACCGCCATGCCTTTGTCGAGGGTTTTGTCGAACTGCTCCTCTTCGGTCAACAGCACCTTCTCAACCTGAGCTTGCTGCTTGGCCAACTCCGGGTAGGCCTCGCCCATCTCTGCCACCAGGGCCGCCACCAACTTGTGGAAGAAGGCGTTTTTCTGGCCCAGCTTGTGGCCGTGACGGATGGCGCGGCGAATAATGCGGCGCAACACGTAACCGCGGCCTTCGTTGGAAGGCATTACCCCGTCCGTCACCAGGAAGGCACAGGAGCGAATATGGTCAGCTATCACTCGCAGGGATTTGTTTTCCAGGTCCTTGGTGCCGGTAACCTCCGCCGCCGCCTTCAGCAGGTGCTGGAACATGTCGATTTCGTAGTTGGAGTGCACGCCTTGCATCACGGCGGCAATACGCTCCAGCCCCATGCCGGTATCCACCGAGGGTTTGGGCAGCGGCGCCATCTCACCGGAAGCGCTGCGGTTGTACTGCATAAAGACAACGTTCCAGATCTCGATAAAGCGGTCGCCGTCTTCCTCTGGAGAACCGGGAGGACCACCCCAGATCTCTTCGCCATGGTCGTAGAAAATCTCGGTACACGGACCACAGGGGCCGGTATCGCCCATGGCCCAGAAGTTGTCTGAGTTGTATTTCTCGCCCTTTTTGTCAGCTATGCGAATGATGCGCTCTTTCGGCACACCCACTTCATCTTTCCAGATGTTGTACGCCTCGTCGTCGTCCTTGTACACGGTCACGGTCAGCTTGTCGGCAGGAATGCCCAGCCACTCACGGGAGGTCAGGAACTCCCAAGCGTAGCTGATGGCGTCGCGCTTGAAGTAGTCGCCAAAGCTGAAATTACCCAGCATCTCAAAGAAGGTGTGGTGGCGGGCGGTATAACCTACATTTTCCAGATCGTTGTGTTTACCGCCGGCGCGCACACAACACTGGGAGCTGGCGGCTCGGCTGTAATTGCGCTTGTCCGTACCCAGGAACACATCTTTAAACTGCACCATCCCCGCATTGGTAAACAGCAGAGTGGGATCATTGCCGGGAACCAGAGAGCTGCTGGGCACAGAGGTGTGGCCCTTGGTCTCAAAAAACTTCAAATAGGCGTCGCGAATTTCTGCGCTCTTCATAGGTGCGTTGTCCTGGTCGATACTCTTTCCTGATTACTTAAAACACGTCCACTGTCAGATCAGTGTTTAAACTTAAGATGGCCTTTTAAAAATGGGGCGTAAGTATATAGCCATTGGGGGATTTATTCACCGCCAAGAGATAGATTTGCCTCAAAATCTGGGCCAATGGCGACCAAGTGAGGGGTATTTGGTGTGAGATGCGTCCAGTTGCCCCTGTCTGCCACTCCCTTGATCCATATCAATACCACAGGCGCCACTTCCAACTAGTCTAAATATTGAACAGAAAACTGCCAAACTCAGGAGCGAAAAGATGGAAGACACTCAAGTGTGGAGACGCATCGGCACCGTGGTTCTGGTGTTGTGCGCAGTGATGGCAGCCCTGATCGTGATATCGAACACTATTGCCTAGGGTCGCCAGAGTTAAAAAAGCCCCGTTCGCCAAGCGCATTAACGGGGCTTTTTTATGGGCTATGCAGTGGCATCAACCTTGTGAAGGGCGTTGTTCTTTCTCTTCTTCCGTCAGGGTACGGGCTTCGTTCTCCAGCATCACGGGAATACCGTCCCGAATGGGATACGCCAGGCCACTGGCCCAACAAATCAGCTCTTCTTTCTCGCGATTGTACTCCAGGGGTGCCTTGCTGACCGGGCAAACCAAAATGCTTAACAGCTTTTGATCCAACATCTGTGTCTCTTTATCCAGTAGTTTGAATGAATCACTTCTGTAAAAAGCGATGACTGGCCATTAGTGTACACCATCGCGCCTTGTGCGGGCAGAGCCAGGTACCGCGAATAAACCCCACTCACTGCCCCGCGGCGCTGGCCGTATCGGGCATGGGCCCCACCAACAGTGCGGGATCCAGGCGCTGGTTAAACCAGTTCATACGCCAATCCAGGTGAGGCCCGGTGGCGCGGCCGGTCGCACCCACCTCGGCTATGGGCTGCCCCTGTGTGATCTCCTGCCCCTCTTCGACCAGGATTTTACTGAGATGGATAAAGGAGGAGGAGACCCCGTGGCCGTGATCCACAATCAGGGTACCGCCGGAAAAAAACATCTCCTTGTGCGCCAGTGTCACCACCCCGGCCGCCGGTGCCCGCACCACCGTACCGGTTGGGGCCGCCACATCCACGCCATAATGGGGTCGACGGGGTTCGCCGTTATACACTCGCTGGCTGCCGTAGACGCCCGTCACCGGCCCTATTAACGGCCAGCGGAAGTCGCGGGCAAAATCCCGGCGCGACGACTCCGTCTGTCGTGCCCGCCAGGCCATCGCCGCCTCTTCACGGCTGCGTTTTACCTGTTCCGGGTTGGGGTTGACCGTGCGGGCCGGCACCCCCTCGATTCGCTGAATGCGATATTGACGCTGCGTGACGGGAAAGCGGTGCTCCCGACGTCCTTCTGCACTCACGGTGACCAGTACCGCGGTTTCCGCCGCATCGCGCCCCAGACCCACCACAAACAGGCCATCGTCCGCTACGCGCACTTTGCGCCCCAGAAATTCCACCTGGGTGTCGGGCGGCACTCTGCCCTGCACCATGGCGCCCTGTTGCCACTCACCGTGGATTTCCAGGGCCTGGGCCACCGGGGGCAGCAGTAAAACAAATAGCGGCACCAGCCGCTTAAGAGTTTGAAAGAAGAACCACCGCATGGTGCAGTCACCTTCGGAGCCTAGCGTGTTGGACGGCCTGGTTTTTTTAGCCCTCTGAGCGTTACCAGGAGTTCTGGTTCAGTGAAGCACGGACCTGCTCCGGTGTAAATCCCCGGTATTGTAAAAAGCGCATCTGCTTGGCTTTGGCTTTCACATCGGTGGGACACTCGGCGCCAAAGCGGCGCTCGCGCACGTCGGCAGCCAGGCTTTTCCAGCTGTGATCACTGCTATCGACAAACGCCGCCACCAGATCATCGCGGATACCGCGCTCGCGCAGTTCCATGGCAATGCGGATAGGCCCCTGCCCCTTGCGGATGCGACTGGCCACAAACGCCTCGGCAAAGCGCTCATCGGATTGCCAGCTTCCATCGGCCAGAGCCTGGATCACCACCTCGATAAGTTCGTGTTGATCGAAACGCCGGCGCAGCTTTTGTCGCAGTTCATTTTGGGCATGTTCGCGCCGAGCCAATAGGCCCATGGCTGCAAAACGGATATTTTTCAGGGCTGCGGTATCGTCACTGGCAGCCGTTGGAGCTAAACCGTCGATGGGATTCGGGACAGAAAAGGGCCTGTCTGACATGGAGAGTGTGAACATTACCTGAAAGGTCGGGAGTTTGAAGGAAGACGAGTCTAAAAACGGAAAACTCAAAAGCCCCAGCGCGGTTAGCGACTGGGGCTTTTCCAGGATTTAGGCCTCGGCTTCCTCGGGACTAAAATCCGGCGTTTCCTCCACCGGTCCGCCCAGCAATTCGGCGCGCACCTGCTTTTCGAGGGTTTGTGCGATGTCGGGGTTTTCCTGCAGGAACTTCACCACATTGTTTTTACCCTGACCGATCTTGTCACCGCGGTAGCTGTACCAGGCGCCGGCCTTGTCGATAAAGCCCAATTTCACGCCGTAGTCGATCACTTCGCCCAGACGGTTGATGCCCTGGCCGTAGAGGATCTGGAATTCGGTTTGCTTGAACGGCGGTGCCACCTTGTTTTTCACCACCTTGACGCGGGTTTCGTTACCGATCACCTCGTCGCCGTCTTTCACCGCACCGGTGCGGCGAATATCCAGGCGCACAGAAGAGTAAAACTTGAGGGCGTTACCGCCAGTCGTGGTTTCCGGGTTGCCAAACATCACCCCGATCTTCATCCGGATCTGGTTAATAAAGATGGCCAGACAGTTGGCGTTTTTGATATTGCCGGTGATCTTACGCAGGGCCTGGGACATCAGGCGTGCCTGCAGGCCGACGTGATGGTCGCCCATCTCACCTTCAATTTCCGCTTTCGGGGTCAGGGCCGCCACCGAGTCCACCACCAGCAGGTCAATCGCGCCGGAGCGCACCAGCATATCGGATACTTCCAGGGCCTGCTCACCGGTGTCCGGCTGGGACACAATCAGGTCGTCGACATTCACACCCAGCTTTTCCGCATACACCGGGTCCAGGGCGTGCTCCGCATCCACAAAGGCACAGGTGCCACCCTGTTTTTGACACTCGGCAATAGCCTGCAGGGTCAGGGTGGTTTTACCGGAGGATTCCGGACCGTAGATTTCAACAATCCGACCTTTTGGCAGGCCGCCAATTCCCAGGGCGACGTCCAGGCCGAGCGAACCGGTGGAAATGGCGGGAATCGCTTCGCGCTCCTTCTCGCCCATGCGCATCACGGTACCCTTGCCAAACTGACGCTCGATCTGACTCAGCGCCGCCTGTAAAGCCTTTTCCTTATTTGCGTCCATCTGACACCCCTTTTTAGTATGTGTGCGGGTCGTGCATACCCCACATTGGCTAACTTTTATTCAAAACCGATCAAGATCACTGGGATCACATAACTTGCTGGCAAGCTTACGTCAAAATAACTGTATGCGCAACCAGTACTAGGTGTTTATACAGTAAAATTTTAAAAATTGGTCGCTGCACTAACCTCTTTGGCGAATGCGCGAAAATCCGCCAGCGATTTTTCACAGATAGCAAAGACTATCGACCAGTTAATTGCATCGTAATTGTGGACAGCCACATTCCGGAATCCAACGGCTTTCCGGAGCTGTTGACTTGTAACAGAAGAGATAAGACCGAGCTTTTCCAGAGTAGTAAACACTTCGCCCATGGTGTTGGGGGCAGGCTCCTCAGAAGCACTGATAATATGTGTACCTATGTCGACACAAAGCTGAACCGCCCGGGTCAAGTTGAGCACCAGGATGTCCTGAATATCCAAATCGGCGCTCAATTGCTCAACGCAGGGCGGCGTTTTGTCTTCGATGCGCTTAACGCAGCGGCGCAACGACTCCAGCTTTTCAGCCAGCACTAATTGATCCACGCTTCCCGCCTCTCGGTTAGAATACGCTCGCGCAGGGGCACAAAGTCTGCATTATTTAAAACATGCCTGGTCAATAGTTGAGCATAACGCCCATCATCACCGATCAACCGCCTGCCCTTGAGGGCTTGTCCCAGAACCGGTTCCGGGGCATTGTGCAAATCCACGATATCGACAGCCCGCCCAAAAACCTCTCCCAGTTTGCCCATAAGTTCCAGCTTCAGCTCACTCGTTAAAGGTATATCGCACAGCAGGGCGAGATCGATATCACTGTCAGGAGTGGCTTCACCGCTAGCCTGAGAGCCAAACAAGAGCGCCAGCTCGATCATCGGGTAGCCGGACAGAATCTGCTGCAATTGTGAATAGGAAATAGCCATCTCTTGTTCGGCGTATGTATCGGCGCGGCACTAATTTCTGTGTAATTCCATCAACTTATACAACTCAATATGACAGATGAAAGGCTTTTAGTCACTATCTAACCACGTAGCCCTGCCAACGTTATGCCGCTGTCGCCGCCTGCTTTAATAGTCCCCGTAGCGCCAGGGCGACCGCCTGCTCGCGCACCGCGGCGCGATCGCCGGTAAACTGCTGACATTCCGCCAGGGTTTGGTCTTCCACGGCCCAGGCAAACCAAACAGTACCGACAGGTTTGCCCTCGGTGCCGCCATCGGGACCGGCAATACCGCTGATCGCCACTGCCAGGTTGGCCCCGGCTTTTTTCAGCGCGCCTTCGGCCATCTGCCGAACTACGCTTTCGCTGACCGCCCCCTGGTATTGCAAAGATTCCGGTGACACGCCCAGCAGGGTTTGCTTGGCGCGATTGGCATAGGTCACAAACCCCATATCAAACCACTGGGAGCTACCGGCAATGGCGGTGATCGCCTGGGCCACGCCCCCGCCGGTACAGGACTCCGCGGTCGTGACGCGCCAGCCCAGCGCCAGTAGGGCGGCACCCAAGTCATCGGCCAGTTGGGTAATTTCCTCAGTCATTCGCCTCTCCCTTGTGAACGGCTAAGGTAAGGCAGGGCAAGGGGAAGCGTAATACCCAACAAACCCAGGTTACCCATTTTCTTAAACAGCTTATGGGCCGGGACATGCCCTCCTTTTCCCACTGGTCGCCGTAGGGATTGATCTCATGATCGATAAAACGGGCAGCGGTTTGGCGAAGGGCCTTGTGCTCTTCAGTAAACAGCATTTATTGAATCCCCTTAAAGTTACTGTCTTCCTCACCGATCACTATCACTTTCTGAAAGGCGGGGCGGGCCTTCATGCGCTGCAGGTAGGCGTTGACATGGGATTCATAGTCGCCGCTGAAACCCAGCAACTCGCCCAGATAAAGGGCGTAGGCAATATCGATATCGGCGATGGTGAAGCGGTTGTCCACCAGATACTGCCGCTCCTGCAGATGGCGGTTGAGCCGCAGCAAGCGCTTTAAAAACCACTTTCGGTAATCCTCCGCGACTTCGCGCAACCCCCGCTCCTCCGGCTCCTGAATGGCGTAGCGGATAAACACAGTCTGCGGAAAGGTCAGGGTGGCGTCACTGTGAAACAGCCAATTGAGGTAGTCACCGTATTCCGGATGCTCGGGTTTCAGGCCAAATTCATACTTCTGGTAGCGCTCTACCAGGTACAGGGGAATACCCGAGGATTCGGTCATATGGGTGTCACCATCCACCAGATAGGGAATAGTGCCCAGCTCGTTGACGTCCAGATACTCGCGCTGTAAAAAGCGCGGCGGAAAGGGCAGCAGTTCCAGCTCGTAATCCAGCCCCATCTCTTCGAGTGCCCAAAGGGCACGCAGGGAGCGGGCATTGTGGCAGTGCCATAGTTTGATAGCCATCATTGTCAGACTCCATATTAGCGCGCGATCAGGTCGCGCATGATCTCTTCCGAGCCACCGGGTCAATGCCCAAGGCCTTTAATTGCACTGTCCTTCCAGACCCAAGTGCTCGCACACTGTGAAAGACGGAACCATACACCGTCCAAACGGGGTCTGGTGATTCCATGAAAAATAACGGTTCCCGGGGATAGTTGACCAACACTCTCAATCGAGTCGCCTCAAAATACTCGCCTGCGGGCAGCTCCGCAAGACTTTTGAAGCCACCTCATTTGCCGTAAAATGCGGCGCTTTGCCACGACGATAATAAAAGCCCCTGCCTATGCCCAGCGTTAGCGATAAACCCCAGCACACCCCCATGATGCAGCAGTACCTGCGCATTAAAGCCCAGCACCAGAACGAGCTGGTGTTTTACCGCATGGGTGACTTCTACGAGCTGTTTTACGACGATGCGAAAAGGGCCTCGGAGCTGCTGGACGTCACACTCACGGCCCGCGGCAAATCCGGGGGTGACCCCATCCCCATGGCCGGTATCCCTTTCCACGCCGTCGACGGCTATTTGGCCAAACTGGTACGCCTGGGTGAGTCGGTGGCGATTTGCGAACAGATTGGCGACCCGGCTACCAGCAAAGGTCCGGTGGAGCGCAAGGTAGTGCGCATTGTCACCCCGGGCACGGTCAGTGACGAAGCCCTGCTGGACGAGCGCCGCGACAATCTGCTGGTGGCCCTCAATCAGCAAACCGATAACCAGACGGGACGTACCCTCTATGGGATCGCCACTCTGGATATCGGCAGCGGCCGCTTCCAGGTGCTGGAAGTGGAAGGCCTGGACGCGGCCCTGGGGGAACTACAGCGATTGAATCCCGCAGAGCTGTTGGTCAGTGACGAGCTCGTCACACCGGAAATTGCCGAAGGCCGCAAGGGGGTGCGCCGCCGCGGCCCCTGGGAGTTTGAGCTGGAGAGTGCCGAGCGGTTACTGGTACAGCAGTTCGGCACCCAAGACCTGGCCGGCTTCGGCTGCGACCACTTGCAGGTGGCCATCGCCGCCGCCGGCTGCCTGCTCTCTTACGCCAAGGAAACCCAACGCACTGCCCTGCCCCATATCCGCACTATTGCTCACGAAAACCGTGACCAAGCGGTAGCCCTGGATGCAGCCACCCGCCGCAACCTGGAGCTGGATACCAATTTAAACGGCGGCGATGACAACACCCTGTTTTCGGTACTTAACCGCACCGCCACCGCCATGGGCGGCCGCCTGTTGCGCCGCTGGCTCAATCGCCCGCTGCGCAACCGCACGACACTGTTGGCCCGCCAGGAGGCGATTGCCGCCCTGCTGCACAACTACCGTTTTGAACCCATCCACAGTACGCTGAAGCGGGTGGGGGATATGGAGCGCATCCTGGGGCGCCTGGCCCTGCGCTCGGCCCGTCCGCGGGATCTGTCACGGTTACTGTCTTCGCTGGCCAGCTACCCGCAGCTGCAAACGGAACTGGTTACCATCGACAGCCCACTGTTGAGCGAATTGGCCCAAACCATAGGCACCTTCCCGGAGATGGTGGATCTGCTGGATCGCGCCATTGTGGAAAACCCGCCGGTGGTGATCCGCGACGGCGGCGTGATCGCCGAAGGTTACGACAGCGAGTTGGACGAGCTGCGCAATATCAGCACCAATGCCGGCCAGTTCCTGGTGGATCTGGAAACCCGCGAGCGCGAGCGCACCGGCATCAGTACCCTCAAGGTGGGTTACAACCGGGTACACGGTTACTATATCGAGATTAGCCGCGCCCAGTCCGAGCAAGCGCCTGCCGACTATATTCGCCGCCAGACCCTGAAAAACGCCGAGCGTTTCATTACCCCGGAATTAAAAGAATTTGAGGACAAGGCCCTATCCGCCAAGAGCCGCGCCCTGGCCCGGGAGAAAGCCCTCTACGATCAGCTGATCGACACCCTGAACGAGGTGCTGGTGCCGTTGCAGGATTCCGCCGCCGGAGTTTCGGAACTGGATGTGCTCACAACCCTGGCCGAGCGCGCCGACGCCCTTAACTTCTGCCGCCCCCTCCTGACCGAGGAGCCGGGCGTGAAGATTACCGGCGGCCGCCATCCGGTGGTGGAGCAGGTGCTGGACGATCCGTTTGTGGCCAACGACCTGGACTTCCACGACGATCGCCGCATGTTGATTGTGACCGGCCCCAACATGGGCGGTAAGTCGACCTATATGCGTCAGACCGCGTTGATTGTGCTGCTGGCCCATATCGGCAGCTTTGTGCCAGCCCAGGGGGGGCAGATTGGGTTGGTGGACCGTATCTTTACCCGTATTGGCTCTTCCGACGATCTGGCTGGTGGCCGCTCCACCTTTATGGTAGAGATGACCGAAACCGCCAATATCCTGCACAATGCCACCGACCGCAGCCTGGTGCTGATGGATGAGATCGGTCGCGGTACCAGTACCTTCGACGGGCTATCTCTCGCCTGGGCTTGTGCTCTGCACCTGGCCCAGCAGGTACGCGCCTTTACCCTGTTTGCCACTCACTATTTTGAGATCACCACTCTGCCGGAAAATGTGCCCGGTGTGGCTAACGTGCACCTTGATGCCACTGAGCACAATGACAATATTGTGTTCCTGCACAATATTCAGGAAGGGCCGGCCAGTCAGAGTTACGGCCTGCAAGTGGCCAAACTGGCCGGTATTCCCGCCAGTGTCCTGGACAGCGCCAAAGAGCAACTACAACTACTGGAGTCCGGGGAGCACCCCCACGCCTCCCTGCCCGCCGCGGCACAGGTGAAACCCGTTACCGCCGACACACCCCAACCTGAACCTGTCTCTCAGCAGCCGGCAGCTGCGCTCAGCGACCCCTTCCAGGGCGAGCTGTTTGGCGGCACAACCCCCCACCCGGCAGTAGATGCCTTGGAGACCCTGAACCCGGACGATTTAACACCCCGCCAGGCACTGGAGCAGTTGTATCAGCTGAAAGCGTTACTCAAGAGGTAGAGAATAATTCTCATTTTCAATTCGGTGCCAATCGCCACACGATTGGTGCCGAATTGGCGAAAAAACCACTAAGTGATATCGGAAAAAACGCTTTATCCCCCCGAAAAAACCCTCCACAAGTCCCGCCAATTGCTGCTAGAATGCGCGCGATGAAAAATGATTGATGGAGTCTGGACGCATGACTTTTGTTGTTGGGGAAAACTGTATTAAATGTAAACACACTGACTGTGTGGAAGTCTGCCCCGTTGACTGCTTTTATGAAGGCCCAAACTTTCTGGTAATTCACCCGGACGAGTGTATCGACTGTGCTCTGTGTGAACCCGAGTGTCCAGTGGATGCCATCTTCTCGGAAGACGAGCTGCCGGAAGGCCAGGAAGTGTTCCTGGAGCTGAACGCCGAGTTGGCCGAGGTGTGGCCCAACATTACTGAGATGAAAGACGCCCCGGCCGACGCCGACGAGTGGGACGGTGTTGAGGGCAAGCTGCAGCACCTGGAGCGGTAAACACCTCGCTCACAAATTGCAGCCACAAAAAAACCGCGCCAGGGCGCGGTTTTTTTGTGGCTGCTGTTTCTCTTCACATATCACATACTGAACAGGGACTCGCTATTCAGGCCCTGCTTCTCCAGAATATCGCGCAGGCGTTTAAGCGCCTCCACCTGAATCTGGCGCACCCGCTCCCGGGTCAGGCCGATCTCGCGCCCCACCTCCTCCAGCGTGCTCATCTCATAGCCGCGCAATCCAAAGCGACGGGCCACCACTTCGCGCTGCTTTTCGGTCAGCTCCGACAACCAATCGTTGATACTGGCGCTGAGGTCACTGTCCTGCAGCAGACTGGCGGGGTCGGATATATGCTGGTCGGGAATGGTATCCACCAGGCTTTTTTCCGAGGAGGGTCCTACCGGTGTATCCACCGAGGTGACACGTTCGTTTAAGCCCAACATGCGCTCCACATCGGAGACCGGTTTTTCCAACAGGCCGGCGATATCCTCCGGTGTGGGCTCGTGATCCAGTTTCTGCGCCAACTCGCGGGCCGCCCGCAGATAGACATTGAGCTCCTTCACCACATGGATCGGCAGGCGAATGGTGCGCGTCTGGTTCATAATAGCGCGCTCGATGGTCTGGCGAATCCACCAGGTGGCGTAGGTGGAGAAGCGGAAGCCCCGCTCCGGATCAAATTTTTCCACCGCCCGAATCAGACCCAGGTTGCCCTCTTCAATCAAATCAAGCAGAGCCAGGCCCCGATTGACATAGCGACGAGCAATTTTGACCACCAAACGCAGGTTACTTTCGATCATGCGCTTGCGCGCCGCCTCCTCGCCACGCAATGATTTGCGGGCAAAATAGACTTCTTCTTCAGCGGAGAGCAGCGGCGAAAAGCCAATTTCATTGAGGTAAAGCTGGGTGGCGTCCAGGGTTTTCTGGAATTTGTCGTTGTCCGCGTTTTTGGCGGCTTTGGCACGGCTGCGCGAACGCTCAGCCTGTTCTTTGCGGTCAATCTCAACTTCGATGTCGTTGTTCCCATTGAGTTTGAGGTTTTGTTTGTCGACTTCGAATTCTATATCTCCGGCCATGAGTGCGTCCTCTTGGCCAAAGGTTGGTTCTTCCCTATGTTGTACTGCCATGTTAATGCCCTGCGAGTTATCGGTTTACTACACATGCAAGAGACAACCACTACCACAGATTGTTCTTACCTCCGTACATCCTCGGTGGACCTCTCTTTGACTATCACAGCAGTAGGTGCTGAATTTTATCCTTATTCAAAATAGCCAAACGTTGCTGCTTGGTTTGATTCGCGTCTTACCTCTTTCAGGAAGCCTATCGTCTCGGCAAGTACTTCAACGGGTCGATAGGTTTACCATCACGCCTAATCTCAAAGTGCAGCTTGTTTCTATCGGTGCCACTTGATCCGAGTTCGGCAATTTTTTGCCCAGCCTTAACGGAATCCCCCTCACCAACCAATAATCGCCGGTTGTGAGCATAAGCACTTAAGTACTTCTGGTTATGCTTGATAATGAGCAAATTGCCGTATCCGCGCAGCCCATTACCAGCGTAAACCACGTCTCCAGGCCCTGCGGAGAGTACAGATTCACCCAATTTTCCGGCAATATCAATACCCTTGTTTAAGCCATTTGCCGAGGAAAATGTCGCCAAAAGCTTCCCTTTAACCGGCCACTGCCACTTAAAAGCAGTGTTTGTCATTTGCGAAGATTTTCTATTTGCGACCTTTTTCGTCGTTTTTATTGAACGGGGCTCTTTTATAGAAACTTTCTTTGTTGTGCTATGCGGTGCGGAGCGAGTGGACGGTTTGCGGGCCTTGGTATTTTCCACATCCAGCCGCAACATCTGGCCGGGGTATATAGTGTAGCTGCTGCTGATACCATTGTGGAGGGCGAGGCGCTTGTAGTCTATACCGTAGCGCCAGGCGATGGCGTAAAGGGTCTCTCCGGCCGACACCCGGTGAGTTTGCAGCTTGATACTGGGGGGTTGTCCGCGGTCACTGACCGGTGCAGGTGCCTTATGGGTCGAACAAGACACCAGAAAACAGCAGGCGATCAAAATTTTGAACACCCTATTTAGGCCGATCTGGGTATATTGATGCGCAAATCGCATAAAAAGATCTAGAATCGCTGTTTATTTTTTAATCGCTTATAGTCGTTTTTGTACTTACTAAAAAAAACTTATTATAAAAATATCTAAAAAATTGCTTCACAAATTGGCTGTTTGCCACTTAAGAGTCACTTTTTCCGACTTTTTCCAGTTTTACTGCCACCCATTCAAGACCTAACACCAACACCATACCGCTCACTGCCAACACCCCGGCGACCAGGGTATAGGGCTCAGCCCCTACCAGCGCACTGTAAGTGCCAGGCAATACATTTTCCTGCACCAATGGCACCGTCTCGCCGTGACGATTAACCATGGTTTCCAGTGTGTGCTTCCAGGGCCAGATAATATTCAATGAGCCCAGTAGAAACCCGATCAATACCGCTAACGTCATGTTGTGAAAGCGCTGCAACAGCCAGTGCAACAAGTGCGAGAACAACAGCAAGCCACAGGCACAACCCGCGGCAAAAAAGCCTAAAATCACCAGATCCAGGGATTTGAGCGCATTGAGGAACACCGGGTACATCCCCAGTAACACCAGAATAAAGCTGCCGGAAATACCGGGCAGAATCATGGCGCAGATGGCAAGGGACCCGGCTAGAAACACCATCCACCACTCCCCCGGCAATTCCACCGGTTTGGCGACAGAGACTCCAAGCGCAAAGGCCACCCCTATCCCGAGCGCGAGCCATTCGCGCCAACCCACGCCCTGCAACTGACGCACCATATAGATTGCTGAGGCGATAATCAGACCAAAAAAGAACGCCCACACCAGTACTGGGTAGTGTTCCAGGCAATAACTGATCACACGGGCCAGGGACAATAGACTGAACGCAATGCCCGCCAACAGGGCCACCAGGAAGTTGCCATTCACCGCGTGCCAGACCGCCGGGATGCCCCGCTGTCCACGCTCGTCGGCACGCCACAACAGGGACAGGGTACCCGGCGTGATACTGCGCAGAGAGGCCAGCAACTCTTCATAGATGCCAGTGATAAAGGCGATGGTGCCGCCGGAAACGCCGGGCACCACATCGGCGGCCCCCATGGCCACCCCCTTCAGTGTGACCAATACATAAGCACCCAGTGTGGTGCGATGGGCTCGGGTGGCCGTGGAGGGGCTGGTGTCAGACAGAGTCATTCCTTGTTCAGTCATCGCTGCATTACCAATAAGATAGCTGCCTGACGGGTCTACCCGCCAGCGGTTCAACGCTTGTGCGCCTTTAATTGATTAACGAGTAGTCCCAGACAACAGAGGCACGAATTTTACCGGCTCCAGCACCTGGGTAATAAATTTGTCGCTGTCAGCGTCACGGATTATCAGCCGCAGCTCCTGGGTATTGCCTCCCACCGGAATCACCAGTACCCCATTGGGCGCCAGCTGATTGAGTAACTCCCGGGGGACCGTCTGTGGTGCTGCCGTGCTGAGGATGCCATCATAAGCACCCATCTCCGGCCAACCAAAACCACCGTCCGAATGGCGCAACTGCACATTGCGCAATCCCAACAACCGAAGGCGTTCACGAGCTTTATCCTGCAGGGGTTTGATGCGCTCCACACTGTACACCTGGCCCACCAGCTGGGCCAAAATTGTGGTTTGATAGCCGGAGCCAGTACCCACTTCCAACACTTTATCGAGCTTGCCCGCTGCTCCCAAAAGCACTTCCGTCATGCGGGCGACGATATAGGGTTGAGACAGGGTCTGGCCAAAGCCGATTGGCAACGCCGTATCCTCGTAGGCACGGTGTGACAAAGCTTCGTCCAGGAAGATATGGCGAGGGGTATTGCGGATGACATCCAGCACCTCCAGGTTGGAGACCCCCTGATCCATTAAACGTTGTATCAAGCGTTCACGTGTGCGCTGGGAGGTCATCCCAACACCTTCAAACGACAGACCGTCCACCGATTACCCAACCCTTCTGCAGTGTTTCCCCAATGGTCAAAACGCCAGCGGCGCAAAGCAGCGACTATACCATAGTTGCGAGGTCTGGGAGGGATTCAGCGCCAGAGTTGGCCGTTTAAAGTGCCTAAAGCGCTGTTTCCCTGGGCGGTGTGTGCAAATGGGCGAGTTCCCGCAAAACGGCAGTGGCAAAGGTACCGGGAGGCAGGTTAAAACGCAGTATCAGATCCCTCCCGGCCATCTCCCAACTGGCGGACTCGGGCAACAGGCACAGACGGCGACGCTCTTGGGTCAGGCCCACGTGCTCCAATCCCTCACTCCAGTGTTGCCAGGGCGCGAGCACCTCAGCCTCCAAGGCCAGTGTCTGCTCGCTCACCAACGGACGGCCGCGCCCCCACAGCGGACCTGTCGGATAGGGTACAACCTCCGCGGCCCCGCTATCCCCACTCAAACACTGCCGCCAGTTGCCGTCGGCTACGCGCTTGGCCAATACCCGGTTAAACAAGTAGGAGCGAGCCGCCGACAGCATCAAACCCCGTTTTTGGCGATTTTTAATGCGCTGTTCGCCGGTTAACAGCGCTTGAGCCACCTGTAAATTGTTGCCCTCGTGACCAAAGCGCTGTTCGCCAAAATAGTTGGGTACGCCCTGTTGAAAGACCTGTTCCAGACGTTCGTGCACCACAGGGGCGCTGAGGTCCCGCAGGCGGATCTCAAAACGGTTGCCGCGATGCATGCCCCGACGCAGTTTTTGGCGGTGGCGACAAACTCGCAGCACATCGATGGAGTCGGTATTCAGGGCTGACCAATCCGGTTCCGATGCGGCTGCCGCTTTGGGGATAGCCAGATAGACGCTGAACCATTGGGTGGTTACCGCATGGCGGTCCTTGAGACCGCAATAACCCACATCCATCGGTTGCACACCTGCCAACCGGGCGATCTGACGCGCCACCCAGTCGGTGTTATCACCGCGCTTAAGAATCTGCAGGTAGACGTGCTCTCCCTCCCCGCAGGGCGCAAAACCCAACTCTTCGTCGACACGAAAGTCCTCGGGCTCGCGGCGAAAGACCGCATCCACACCTGGCGCTCCATAGGCATAAGGCCAATCCAGACTGAAGGTCTGTGAGGGCATCTCTGGCGTACTCATCGTCAGGAGGCGGCCATCAGCAACGCCACAGCATGGGCGGCGATGCCCTCCTTGCGACCGGCAAAGCCCAGGCGCTCTGTGGTGGTCGCTTTAACGTTCACCTGATCGACGTTCACTCCCAGGTCGGCGGCAATATTTTCCACCATATGCCCGATATAGGGAGCCATTTTGGGGGCCTGGGCCACCACCGTCATATCCACATTGCCAACGCCCCAGCCGCAGGCTTTGATTTTGGCCACCACCATACGCAACAGGGCGCGACTGTCAGCGTTTTTATAGTGGGCCTCGGTATCGGGAAAGTGCCGGCCGATATCCCCCAGGGCAGCGGCGCCGAGCAGCGCATCGCAGAGGGCGTGCAACAACACGTCACCGTCGGAGTGGGCCTTTAAACCGTGAGTGTGGGGAATCACCACCCCGCCAATCACAATCTTATCGGCGCCACCATTGGCGGCACCGGCATCAAAGGCGTGCACATCGTAACCGTGGCCTATTCTCATGACTGCGGAATTCCTTTGTTGTTGCGGTAAAAGTCAGGGGGAGGGTATCTGGGCCTGGGCCGTCAAAATCACCTCCGCCAACACCAGATCCTCCGGGCGGGTGATTTTTATATTGTCGCTGCGCCCCTCCACCATTAAGGGGGCGAGACCGGCGTGCTCCACCGCCGAAGCTTCATCGGTGATGGCATACCCCTCAGCCAGTGCTTGTTGTATTGCCGGGTAGAGTACACCAAAGCGAAACATCTGTGGGGTTTGCGCCCGCCACAAGGCGCTGCGATCAACGGTAGCTTCAATTTCAAAGGTACCATCCCCGGTCTGCTGACTGCGCTTCAGGGTATCGGCCACAGGCACGCCCAGAATGCCTCCCACCGGATGCCCCTCAAGTTGCTCACACATTGCGCAGATATTGTCGAGACGGACACAGGGCCGGGCGGCATCGTGCACCAGCACCCAGTCCTGCTCATCCACTTGAGGCTCGAGTGCACGCAGACCATTTAGCACCGAGTCGCGGCGTTCATCGCCGCCCTCTACGACCTGGATGCGGGCATCATTGGCCAGGGGCAATTCGGGCCAATGTGTGTCTGCCGCATTGATCGCCACCAACACGCCCGCCAGCTCGGGAATTTGCAATAGCCGCTCCAGCGTGTGTTCGAGAATCGTTTTTCCGTGCAGACGCAAATATTGTTTGGGGATCTCCGCCCCCATGCGACTGCCGATACCGGCAGCGGGGACCAGCGCCCAAAATCGTGCGGTGTGATTCATGGCGTTACTTGTCTTTTTCGATAACCATATAGAAGGTCTCGCCTTCTTTGATCATACCCATTTCGGTGCGCGCCCGCTCCTCCACACTGTCGAGGCCGGACTTGAGTTCTTCGACTTCAATCGCCAGTACCCGGTTGCGCTCGCGCAGGCGACCGTTTTCCGCCTGCTGCTTTTGAATCTCACGCTCCAGGCGAGCTACATCCGCGAGGCTGCCTTCTCCCACCCACAGGCGGAACTGCAACCCGACCAGCAAAATCAGCAAGATGGCGGTAATCCATTTCATAGCGCGGTTAATCTAACAATACTTTGGGTAACGGATCTCGCATCACCATGTGAGGAATCGACACTCCAAACTACCACAATCACCGCCAATACAAAATGGGCCGACAAAAGTCGGCCCATGATATCGCTCACCAGATTCCGCTGCATATAACGCGGGACACCGGTAGTCGCAGTTTGATTACGCCTTGAATTCCGCGCGGCCCCGGTAAGGCGCTACCTCGGTACCCAGCTCGGCTTCGATGCGCAGCAGGCGGTTGTACTTGGCAACGCGGTCGGAGCGGCACAGAGAACCGGTTTTGATCTGGCCAGCGGCAGTGGCTACCGCCAGGTCGGCGATAGTGGTGTCTTCTGTTTCACCGGAGCGGTGGGAGATCACGGCAGTGTAACCGGCGTCTTTGGCCATCTGGATGGCATCCAGGGTCTCGGACAGGGAACCGATCTGGTTAAACTTGATCAGGATGGAGTTGGCTACACCTTTTTCGATGCCCTGCTTCAGGATCTTGGTGTTGGTCACAAACAGGTCGTCACCCACCAACTGCACCTTTTCGCCCAGCTTTTCGGTCTGATACTTCCAGCCATCCCAGTCGGACTCATCCTGACCATCTTCGATGGAGATAATCGGGTACTGCTCACACAGCTCGGCCAGGAAGTCGCTAAAACCCTCGGAGGAGTAGACTTTGCCTTCACCGGACAGGTCGTACTTGCCGTCTTTGTAGAACTCGGAAGAGGCGCAGTCCAGGGCCAGGGTCACGTCTTCACCCAGCTTGTAACCGGCCTGCTCGGTGGCTTCTTTAATTACCGCCAGCGCGTCGGCGTTGGAGGCCAGGTTGGGGGCAAAGCCACCTTCGTCACCCACGGCGGTGTTCAGGCCTTTGGCGCTCAGCACTTTTTTCAGGGCGTGGAAAATTTCCGCGCCTACCTGCAGGGCTTCGGAGAAGGTCTTGGCCGCTACCGGCTGCACCATAAATTCCTGAATATCCACGTTGTTGTCAGCGTGCTCACCGCCGTTGAGGATATTCATCATGGGAACCGGCATAGTGTACTGACCGGAAGTACCATTAATATCAGCGATATGGGCGTACAGGGGAATGCCCTTGTCAGCCGCTGCCGCCTTGGCAGCCGCCAGGGATACAGCCAGGATGGCGTTGGCGCCCAGCTTGGCTTTGTTTTCGGTGCCGTCAGCCTCGATCATGGCCTTGTCAAGGGCGCGCTGGTCGGCTGCGTCCATCCCGACCAACAGGTCCTTGATAGCGGTGTTAATGTTTTCAACGGCTTTCAATACACCCTTGCCCAGGTAGCGGGACTTGTCGCCGTCGCGCAGTTCCAGTGCTTCGCGGGAACCGGTGGAAGCACCGGAGGGAGCACAGGCGGAACCGACAACGCCGGATTCCAGAATCACATCGGCATTTACAGTGGGATTGCCGCGGCTATCGAGTACTTCGAAAGCTTTGACGTCAACAATCTTAGACATGGCTAGTTAGACTCCAACAGTAGCATTAAAAGTGAGTAATTAAGTCGTTGTTTTTATAAAATTACCGGTTATTGAATATCCAGCGGCGGCAAGTTTTTAACCAACTCGTCCACTGCCTTCATCTGTGCCAAAAAGGGTTCCAGTTTATCAAGTGGCAGGGCACTGGGGCCATCGCACTTGGCTTGATCGGGGTTCGGGTGGGCTTCCAGAAACAGGCCCGCCAGGCCCAGCGCCAGGCCCGCGCGGCCGAGTTCAGCCACCTGGTGTCGGCGTCCGCCTGACGCCGCCCCCATGGGGTCACGACACTGCAGGGCATGGGTCACGTCAAAAATCACCGGCAGGCCATGGCTGACCTCTTTCATGGTGCGAAAACCGAGCATATCCACCACCAGGTTATCGTAACCGAAGGAGGAGCCGCGGTCGCAAAGGATAATGTCCTCTTTGCCGCACTCGCGGAATTTTTCCACAATATTGCCCATTTGCGACGGACTTAGAAATTGGGGTTTTTTGATGTTGATCACAGCACCTGTGGTCGCCATCGCTGCCACCAGGTCGGTTTGCCGCGCCAGAAAGGCCGGCAACTGGATCACATCTGCCACCTCGGCCACCGGCTGGCACTGATAGGGTTCGTGCACGTCGGTAATCACCGGCACCTTAAAGGTGCGTTTGATCTCCTCAAAGATCTTCAGCCCCTCTTCCATGCCCGGCCCCCGGTAGGAGTGGATGGAAGAGCGGTTGGCCTTGTCGAAAGAGGCCTTAAACACATAGGGGACACCCAGCTTTTCAGTCACGGCCACGTAGGCTTCCGCCACCTGCAGGGCCAAATCCCGGGATTCCAGCACATTCATGCCGCCAAACAGCACAAACGGCCGCTGGTTGGCGACATTGATGTCGCCAATCTGGATGGTTTTGTCACTCATAAGATCTGGTCTACTGCTCAGCTGAGGGTGATTATTTGCTGTGCTCGAGGGCCGCCGTCACAAAGCTGGTAAACAGCGGGTGTCCGTCGCGCGGCGTGGACGTGAATTCAGGGTGGAACTGACAGGCCACAAACCAGGGGTGATCCTCAAGCTCCACCACCTCGACCAGGGTATCGTCGGCTGACCAGCCACCGATGCGCAGACCGGCCTGCTGCAGCTGGTCGACGTAGTTATTGTTCACTTCATAGCGGTGACGGTGACGCTCGGTGATCACATCGTCACCGTAGATCTCGCGGGTGCGGGAACCGGTCACCAGGCGGCACTCCTGGGCGCCCAGGCGCATAGTGCCACCCAGATCGGATGCTTCATCGCGTTTTTCGACATCGCCACTGGCAGTCACCCACTCGGTAATCAGGCCGATTACCGGATGCGGACAGTTTTTGTCGAATTCGGAGCTGTTGGCATCCTTCAGGCCCAGTACATTGCGAGCAAATTCGATGACCGCTGACTGCATACCCAGGCAGATACCCAGATAGGGCACCTTGTTTTCGCGAGCGTACTGTACCGCCTGCAGTTTGCCTTCCACACCGCGCTCACCAAAGCCGCCGGGCACCAGGATGGCATCAGCGTCTTCCAGAATACCGGTGCCTTTGGCTTCCAAGTCCTCGGCGTCGATATAGTTTACATTGACCTTGGTGCGCAGATGAATACCGGCGTGGGTCAGGGCTTCATTCAAGGACTTGTAGGCGTCCAGGAGATCCATATATTTGCCGACCATGGCGATAGTGATTTCGTGCTCGGGGTTGAGTTTGCCGTCAACCACCTTGTCCCACTCGCTCAGGTCCGCCTCGGCGCACTCCAGACCAAACTTCTCCACCACAATCTGGTCCAGCCCCTGCTCCATCAGCAGGCGCGGGATAGCGTAGATGGTGTTGGCATCGGGCAGCGGCACTACCGCACGCTGATCGACGTTGGTAAACAGGGCGATCTTGCGACAGGAGTCTTCGTCAATTTTCACTTCCGAGCGACACAACAGGATATCCGGCTGCAGGCCGATGGAGCGCAGTTCTTTTACCGAGTGCTGGGTCGGCTTGGTTTTGGTCTCGCCGGCAGTGGCGATGTAGGGCACCAGGGTCAGGTGCATAAGCAGTGAGCGCTGGGCACCCAGTTCCAACTTCAGTTGACGCACGGCCTCCAGGAACGGCTGGGACTCGATATCGCCCACGGTGCCACCGATCTCCACCAGCGCCACGTCTGCGTCTCTGCCGCCTTCCAGAATGCGACGCTTGATCTCGTCGGTAATATGGGGGATCACCTGCACGGTACCGCCCAGGTAGTCACCGCGGCGCTCTTTGCGCAGCACGGTCTCGTAGACACGACCGGTCGTGAAGTTGTTGCGGCGGGTCATTTTGGTGCGCTGGAAACGCTCGTAATGCCCCAGGTCCAGATCGGTCTCGGCGCCGTCTTCGGTGACAAACACTTCACCGTGCTGGAACGGGCTCATAGTGCCCGGATCCACGTTGATATAGGGGTCCAGCTTGAGGATAGTGACCTTGAGGCCACGGGCTTCCAGAATGGCGGCCAGGGAAGCGGAAGCGATGCCTTTACCCAAAGAGGAAACAACACCACCGGTTACGAATATGTATCGCGTCATGTACAACCTTGTTTATGGTCAAAAAACGGTCAAAAACGGGACGAAATAAGAGGCGGGTAAAGCCTGCATATTACGCCTGTCTAATACTTGGCACGCTTACCAGCTACCTGCTTAAGTCCAATTTAATCCGCTTGCCTATCCCTGCCCGATGTCGGTCGGTAGACCGGAGCTGCCTAGTTTTTCGAGGCGTGGCTATCACCCTCAAGATGGGTCGCCAGAGTACCAGAAACGCCTATTTGCCTCAATGGCGATTGGGTGTTTTGGTGTAAAAATCCACCCCTTGGGCGTAGTTCGACACACCTTAACGACGATCCCCCTGTAATGTTTCCGCACCCGCTCGCCAAATCAACTCCAAGCCCGCCTCACCCGGGTTGGCCTGGTGGCTTTCGCAGACCCACAGATCCCCTACGGCCACCAGCTTATCGCCATGGTAGAGCAAGGGCACCCGAGGCCTTAACCAGGGTTCAAGGGCGTATTCCTGCAACAGTTTTTTCAGGGTTTGGGAGTGGTTGCGGCCCACAGGTTTACAGCGCTCACCGCCTTTGCGCCAGCGCACGGTCAGGGGCTGCTCTCTATACACATTGGCCTTTAGCCGCGGTTTGCTCCGGTCAACCTGGACGGTTTCCGCCTGCAGGAGGCCGCCACCCGGTAACACCAGAGGTCGATCGAGTGCCCACTGGCGCTCATCCACCTTCAGTTTGGGCATCGACGGCAACAGGTAGAGGCGCTGCTGAAAAAAGCGCAACTGCACACCGGCAAAGCTCACCAGCGCTTCACTGTCCGGGCGCGGATTGATCAGTTGGCTTTCGATCTCCTGCCGATGGATGATCTCGGGAGTGGTGCCGGCCCGCTGCATCAACCAGTAGCGCAACAATTGAGCCCGACGAGGCTCGCTCAAGCGACGCAGGCCAACCAGGTCCAGACTGAACCCCAGGCGCTCTGGCCGCTCACCCAGGGTTTGCAGATCCTCCGCCGCCAGTGCCTGCAGCAACTCATCCGACTCCCGGCACAAGGCTGCCGACTGCTGCCAACGCCGCGCAAAACCGGGCCAGCGCTGCTGCAATAACGGCATGATCTCGTGGCGCAAATAGTTGCGGTCAAAACCGATGTCGGCATTGCTCTCGTCGGTCATCCAGGCCAGACCCTGTTCACGAGCGTAGCTTTCCAACCCGGCACGACTGAACGCCAGCAGGGGGCGCAGCAAACGCCCCTGTCCCAAGGGGCGCTCCGCAGCCATGGCCCCTAACCCCCGGGGACCAGCACCGCGCATTAACCGCAGCAGCAGGGTTTCCGCCTGGTCGTCCTGGTGGTGGGCCGTTAACAGGGTATCCCCTGCCTGCAGGGCCTGCTCAAACACCCGGTAGCGTGCCTCGCGGGCGGCATCCTCAAGGCCTCGCCCCCCGGTTTGGACGTTCACTTTTGTGCAGTGCAGCTCGATGCTCAGCGACTGACACAAGTCCTCACAAAAGGCCTGCCATGTGTCCGCGTTAGGCGACAACTGGTGATTGATATGCAGGGCTTTAATCGACCAAGGTGTATCAGCCTCGGTTTTCACCCGGTTCAGGCTGTGTAGCAGCACCACTGAATCCAGCCCGCCACTCAGCGCCACCCAGCAGTGATTCGACACCGGGTGCTGCTGTAAAAATTGAGCCAGGTCTCTGGGTTGGTAGGGCATATACTCGTTAACAGGCTGAGGCCATTCCAAGATGGCATTGCACTTACGCGACAGACAGGCAGAATATCAACTAATCGTTACATGACAAGGAATTACACACAACAATGACCACCACAGCCCCCTTTGGCAGCTGGCAATCCCCTGTCACCGCCGACCTGTTGGTTTCACAAACCGTCCGCCTGGCCGAACCCCGCCTCGACGGCGACGATATCTACTGGCTCGAATCCCGCCCCCAGGAAAAGGGCCGCAACGCGTTGGTAAGACTGGGGAGCGGCGGCCAGCGGCAAGACCTGCTGCCGCGCCCCATCAATGTCCGCTCCCGCGCCCACGAATACGGCGGCGCCAGCTATTGTGTGAACAAGGGTGTCGTCTACTTTGTGCTGTTTGACGATCAGCGGATTTACCGATTGAACACCCACCAGGCCGATGCCACAACCGAGGCGATCACCCCGGAAGGCCCCTACCGCTACGCCGACCTGTGTGTAGACCAGCAACGCAATCAACTGCTGTGCGTGCGCGAGGACCACAGTGTGGAGGGCCAGGAGGAGAGCAACAGCATTGTCGCCATCAGCCTGGACGTCGCCACCTTGGGGCAGGTACACGTGCTGGCCGAAGGCAACGACTTCTACTCCAACCCCCGCGTCAGCCCCGATGGCGGCAGGTTGAGCTGGCTCACCTGGAACCACCCCAATATGCCCTGGGACGAAACCGAGTGTTGGCTGGCCGATATCGATGGTGCTGGCGAACTGAGCAATCCCCAACGGATCGCCGGCGGCAACCGGGAGTCGGTGTTGCAACCCCAGTGGTCGCCTAGCGGGGACCTCTACCTGGTTTCCGACCGCAGCAACTGGTGGAACCTGTACCGCTGGGATGGCCAAAACCTGGCAGCGGTGACACAGCTGGAAGCGGAATTTGCCACCCCTCAGTGGATTTTTGGCATGTCGACCTACGGCTTCCTCGATGCGGACTCCTTGTTATGCACCTTTACCCGCAATGGCGAATGGCAGTTGGCGAAGGTAGATTTAAACAGCCGTTCACTGGTTGAGATAGAGACTGGTTATACCGAGATCGCCGCCGTGCAGTGCAACAGCCGGCTGGCCGTATTTATAGGCGCCTCGGCCACCCGCTTTGAAGAGCTGGTGCGCTACAAAGGGAAACACACCGATAGTCTGGCCCACTCCAGCAGCAGTCGCATCGACGAGGGTTACCTCTCCAATGCCAAAGCCTTGCGCTTCCCTGTCGGCGAGAACGAACACGCCTACGGATTTTACTACGCGCCACAGAACAAAGATTATGCGCCGCCCGAAGGCAGCAAACCGCCGCTGGTTGTCTTGTGCCACGGCGGCCCCACGGGCGCGACCAGCAGCGCTTTGAACCTGAAAATCCAGTACTGGACCAGCCGCGGCTTTGCCATCTTTGACATCAACTACCGGGGCAGCACCGGTTACGGTCGCACCTTCCGCGACCGGCTGAAAGGCAACTGGGGTATTACCGATGTGGCGGATGTCTGCGCCGGTGCGCGATACCTGGTCGAGCAGGGCCTGGCCGACCCCAACCGGATAGCCATCAAAGGCGGCAGTGCCGGAGGCTATACCGTGCTGGCGGCACTGACGTTTGCCGATACCTTTAAAGCCGGCGCCAGCCACTACGGCATCGGCGACCTGGAAACCCTGGCACGGGATACGCACAAATTCGAGGCCCGCTACCTGGACAGCCTGGTCGGCCCCTACCCGGAAGGCCAGGCCACTTACCAAGCCCGTTCACCCATTAACCACACGGAGTTGCTCAATTGCCCGGTGATTTTTTTCCAGGGGCTGGAGGACAAGGTGGTGCCGCCCAACCAGGCGGAGGCGATGTTTGCGGCATTGAAAAACAAAGGCATTGCCACTGCCTATGTGCCGTTTGAGGGCGAAGGGCATGGTTTCCGCCAGGGGCCCAATATTAAAACTTCGCTTGATGGGGAGCTGTATTTTTACAGCAAAGTGTTTGGGTTTGAGTTGCCGGATATTTCGGGTGTGAAGGGGGTGGAGATAGCTGGTTTGGATTAGGTGGTTTTGTGCCAATAGCGGACCATTGCTAGTGGCACTTCCTAGAGCGACACGATGCTCAAAGGTGACCTGACCTGGAGCGGCACGGTCGGGGACGGCGGCTTTTTTCACGTCTTTTGTGGAAAAATGACTCCGTCCCCTTCGAAGGGTTCCACTCCCCTCTGCCGAGGCACCTGTCGCAGGTTGCTCCGATCTTGTGATTTTCCGGGCTACGGAGTGAATTTGTGGTGGTGCCTTCGTCTGGTGGGAGTGGCCCCCTCCGTCCCCGATCGTGCCACCGCAGGTCAGGTCACCATCTGGCACTGTACCGCTCGCAGAGGTGCCACTAGCGACTGATGTGATTGACGCCGATTCTGCTTGCCGCCTCCCTGAGAATTACAGCTTTTTCACGGTATAACCCCGCGACGCCAATTGCGTTAGCAAGCCGTCCTCACCCACAAGGTGTAGCGCACCGACTAACACAAGCTCGACCTCGTCCGTTTTCAGCATGGCTTGTATTTCCGGCATCCAGGCATTATTACGTTCCACTAACAGCGACTGATACACCTGTGGAAACTCGCCCTTCCAGGGTGTCAATGCTACCTCCTCGAGTTTCTTGTTATCACCCTTACGCCAGGCTGCTTTCATGGCATCCATCATTTTCGGCAAATCATCCAAGTCTCGCAGCGTATGATTGATCATGGCATCTTCCACCCCCTGCCCCATAGTGGCGAGAAAGGCCAGTTGCTCTGCTACCGTCTCCAGGTGCCCCATCGGTTTGCCGTCGTTAACGGCCCTCAAGCTGAAAAACTGGTCTACGCCTGTGCCCGCCAACCCCAGGCTCTGCAGCTCTATCATGGACAGGGTAATGGCGGCCATGGCCGGCTTGAATTTGAGCATATCTTGCAAAGGGATGCCGCGACTCTTGAGGTGCTGCGCCAGTGCCTGAAAAGTTTCCGGCTGCAACACTGTCTCCAGAGTGCGCCCATCCTGATAGAGCATCTCCGACAGAACAGCCTGCTGGAATTGCGGGCTATTCAGTTCGCTTTCATCGACTTCCAACACCAATTGTTCAGCCTGCCGATATGCTTGTTCAAACGCCTTTGGCAACGGGTAATCTGCATGACTGAGAACGTGAATGGTACCGCCGAGAAAAAGGTGATCCTCACCTTTGCTGATTCTCCAGACCGGGGAGTCGGCCCTGGCATTTATCGATAAAACAGTCGCAATAAATGTCAGTAGAAATATCCAGATTTTGTACTTCATGTTGTCGTCCTTTTCAGTGTGATTCTTCTTGGCGGGCCACTACGCGACCGCAGAAACCCAGAACAAGGATGTGGAAAATGATAAGCAAAAATTCTACCCACTGGCAATCAATTGGCTTCCCTAGTAAATATATCAGCCACGCATTAATCGGAAGGCAAGAATAAAAACCCATAACACTGCGATCACCAAAAGCTGAAAATTAACATGACAGGCACGGAGCCCACTAAACTTTAACGTTGTTTTTTTAATCCATAGATCATCGTTACCTGAGTGTAAGAACATTCCAAAAACCGTTCCAAGCGCTGTCATTACAATTGACAACTCTCGAAAGCCTACCATTGAGGAGGGAAGTACAAGGTTTAGGGGGTGCATCAGGACTATTCCCCAAAGCATACTGCCAAAGATAACGCATGTCACCAACAACAAACCGCTGACAGCACCGCTATAAACTTTAACTGCTATTTTAGTCATTCTTTCCACCCCTAAAAATCGATGATTGATACCATATATATTGGCAACACTCCCAAAAGCCATCAGAACCACCGTCACCTAATAATAAAACGTAAGCCATTGAATAATGCCGCACAAACACTAAACAGGCGCCCTACTCAACGCGCTACAAACCAAAAGTACTATGTTGCACAAGCTCTATAGCTAGTTCTAACCGATCCGGAGGTGCCTTAAAAAACGACCGCTGAATAGTATCAATTCCTATGTCTGGCCCGACTACTAAAAGCTTGCCCATCTCCGTATTTTCCGTTGTCCACAACCGCATAAACTGATGCCGGGTAAAAAATCGGTTTCCCCACGACGAATCCGCCAGCCAAACACGGCCAGACAGTTTATCCACACCTCGGATCACGGTGAAGTGATCTTGCCCTTCATGCCGCACATAAGCCAACGCTGGGATTTTTAACTGAACCAGCTTCTTAAAGTCTGCCTCAACACTAATCGTTTTAAAACCATAACGATTTGCGGCCATTGATAATTCTGCAAAAGAAGCCGAAAGATCGCCATCAAGATTGGGCACTTTTTCCAATACTGCTGCTTCATCAGTCTCTATACCGTAGAAATATCGAAGTATGGTCGCCAGGCTGGCGGCCCCACAGGAGTAATCTTTGTCTTGCTTCTCTATTTCGGCATCACGATAGGATTTCCATGTCGCACGTTGTTTTACCCTTCCAACATCTGCACAAACCAAACCAGGCAGAATTGCAAAATAGATAAGCATAGGCAGCCACTTCAATTGACCCACTCCTCCGCACTTTAATATCTATGAATTATCAACAGAATTAGACACACCCAAGTGTCAGGCACAGCCATCGCTATGCCTGAACACAGGTTCTACACAACCGATTTACGGGAATGGAGTGATCGTAACAACTCCTACATTGCCACCGAAACTGCCAAATGAATTAAAGTTGCTGAACGAACCATAGCGACCAAATGAACCATAACCGTAAAATGAGCCAACACCTGAAATACCGGCCAGATTGGGAATATTTATATTGGAAAGATCAAGATTTGATAGATCAACAGGAGTATGCTCTTCCACCTTTGTGGCACCTTGCGCGTCCTTAATCTCTTCGACCTGAACAACCCCAGTGATAACACCAGCACCAAAAGCAGCACCCCAATTACCAAAACCCCCGGTAGAAACACCTGCAATTGAACCAATGGCCATAGACCCACCCACAGACTCAACAGTGGGGTTTTCAGCCGTTAACGCTGTCCCTAAACCACCAAGGGCACCAGCTCCCCCTTTTGTCGCTATATATCGCATCACATGTGGCGTAGCGGCCCTTATTCCAGCCCACGCAAATCGTGCGGCTATATACCCGAAATAAGGAAGCAATTCGCCTTTGACCTCGCTTGCTTCAGCTACACTCAACTCACGAATATAACCTTCACTTCCCTCAAAAGCATAATTCATTATGCTCTCATCAATGGACTGGGGCAACGAACTAACTGCGGCAAACGACAACGAGGGACTAAAGATTAAACTGTCACCGGGGTTTACGTGCCGATCATTATTGCCATAAGATTGGGAGACTCGATAAGACAGCGAAGCCGAAAGCAGCAACGGATCAAGGGTGCGATAGGTTGTTACACCTACGGAGCCACTGAGAGCACCTTCATCCCAGTTGTCATTTTGATTCCAGTTAACATTGACAAAACCCAGCAGGGCCGGCGTGTCGTTATCCGGGGAAAACTTGTGATTAACACCAAAGGAGAAGCGGCTGAAATCACCGTCGGATTTTCTCTTGCGCTGGCCAAATTGTTGGGACCGCACTTCCTGGTAACGCCAGCTGCTACTCGCTGACAACTCGGTATCCAACGACCAACCGTAACGCATACCGACATCAAGATTAAAATAATCAGTGTTACTGCGGTAACCCAAGGCCGAACTGTGGTCGCTGTCATTGAAGTAGTAAAAATCCAAGTCTACGCGATACCGATCCTGCGCCGTGAGTATATCCTCAACCGTCAAAGGGAGATCTGCCCGACAGCAACCAGAACCAGTAAAAAACAGAAACACAGAAACAGTGTAATAGAGCGATTGGGGAAAACGCTTCTGAAATATTCGAAAAGTACATCCTGGTACCATAGCCTGACTCCTTTAGGCCTTGTTCTTATAATAAGCTTTTGACTATAAACGCCTTCTTCCAACTATGCACTTATATGCCTTTAGTGCTCGATTTGATTTCAGTGGCGGCACCGGCACAAGCTAATTGAGGTAACGTTTAGAAGCTAGACCAACAAGAGAATAAACGGACGACAACCGAGCAGCCAGTTTGAGAAATCTAGAAGATATGAACATCACAGCTGTAACCTATTCCTTAGTGGACAACTTGACAAAAGAGTTTGAGAGCATCCTGCTCAGCAGTCCGGTTACACTAACAGCTACAAACCTAAATAAAAAGGAATTTCTGTGCCAATTTTCTGATTGCTACCATTGAAAAGTCGACAAACAACACCTCCTACAAAAAGGTCATGCCCTACAAACAGACAATTAGAACAAATCCATCTGATCCAACCGCATCTTGACTGGACCATAAGAGGTACGGTGGATCGGTGTCACACCCAAACGGTCCAACGCTTCCAAATGCACTTTCGTTGGATACCCCTTGTGCCCCGCAAAACCATAACCCGGATATTCCTTATCAAACGCCACCATCTCGCGGTCGCGGGTCACCTTCGCCAAAATAGATGCCGCGCCAATCGCCGGTACCCGGCCGTCCCCTTTGACTACCGCTTCCGCCGCGTAATCCCACTGCGGAATCTTATTGCCGTCCACCAGCACATGCTCTGGTTGAATATGCAAACCATCAACGGCCCGCTTCATCGCCAACAAGCTGGCCTGCAAAATATTTAACTGATCAATTTCCGCCACCGTCGCGCGGGCGATACACCAGCTTTTGGCTTTGGCTTTGATCTCGTCAAACAGCGCATCGCGACGTTTTTCCGTTAACTTTTTGGAATCGTTCAATCCCTCAATCGGATTGTCCGGATCGAGAATCACCGCGGCTGTGACCACCTCCCCCGCCAGCGGGCCCCGACCCACTTCGTCCACACCTGCAAATAAATCGCCGGAATACACAGATACAAAGGGTTCCATAGATCAGGTCTCGCTGAATAAAAAAGTAAAAATCAGGCGGCCTTGCCAGCCAAGGCCAACACCGCATCGGCAGCCCGCTCGCTGGCGTCGCAACGCAACTGCTGGTGAATATCAGTAAACACCGCCTGCAGGTGGGCAACTCTGTCAGTATTGGAGAAGTAGGCCATCACCGCATCACACAGGGTTTTAGGGGTGGCATCGTCCTGCAGAATTTCCGGCACCAACTGTTGGTCTGCCAGCAGATTTGGCAGGGAAATGTACTTGGATTTTATCAGGCGGGAGATGATTACATAGGATAGCGGCGCCATCTTGTAGGCCACCACCATCGGCCGCTTCAGTAGCAACGCCTCCAGGGTGGTCGTGCCGGAGGCCATCAACACGACATCCGCCGCCCGCATCACCGTTTGTGACTGACCGTCGATCAGTCGCAACGGCAGCTCGCTGTACTGGGCGCAGTACCGCCCCAACTGTTCTTCCAGCTGTGCGCGACGAGCCGCATTGGCTGCGGGGATAATAAACTGCAGGGTCGGATCTTTTTGCAGGCAGCGTTGCGCCGTTTTTAAAAACAGGTCCCCCAGCAACTTCACTTCTCCGCCGCGGCTGCCCGGAAGCATCGCTACCAGCTTTTTCTCCGGCTTGATGCCCAGCTCTTCGCGCGCCCCCAGCTGATCCACTTCCAGGGGAAACTCTGTCGCCAGCGGGTGGCCGACAAAGGTCACCGGCACCTGGTGCTGCTCGTAGAAAGCCGCTTCGAACGGTAACAAAGTCAGCATCCGGTCCACTGACCTGGCGATTTTTACAATGCGGTTTTGCCGCCAAGCCCACACCGAAGGGCTGACATAATGCACCGTGGGAATGCCGGCCGCTTTGAGCTTGCCCTCCAGGGAGAGGTTAAAATCCGGGGAGTCTATGCCCACAAACACATCCGGGGGGTTGGCGATAAAGTGCTGGCGCAAGAATTTGCGGATGCCCAGCAACTCGGGCAACCGTTTTAACGGCTCCACCAACCCCATGACGGCGAGTCGCTCCTGTGGGAAAAAGGAGTTAAAACCCAGCGCCAGCATACGCGGCCCGCCGATGCCTTCAAAAACGGCGTCGGGGTGGCGCGCCTTGATGGCTGCCATCAGGCCAGAGCCGAGGATATCGCCAGAGGCCTCCCCGACCACAATGCCGATACGCAGCGGCTGTGCAGCTGTGGTTGTCATTGCCTAGCGCACAATACCGCGAGTCGAAGATCTGAGGGACTCGATCATGGGTACAATCGGCTCGCAGTTTGCAGCCAGTTGCTCCAACTCGCCGATGGCTTCATCCACCGTTAAACCGCGGCGGTAAACCAGCTTAAACGCCTTGTTAATGGCAGCAACCTGCTCTTTGGTAAAACCCCGCCGGCGCAGGCCCTCGGCATTGATGCTTTTGGCCGCCCCGGGATTGCCGTTAACCATTACATAGGCCGGCACATCCTTGCCTATGGCACTACCCATGCCGGTAAAGGCGTGGGCGCCGATTTTGCAGAACTGATGGACCAGGGTAAAACCACCCAGTATGGCCCAGTCGTCGACGTGGACGTGACCCGCCAGGGCGGCATTATTGACAAGAATGCAGTGGTTACCGATGACACTGTCATGACCCACATGGGCATAGGCCATAATCAGGTTGCTGTCGCCAATGGTGGTCTCGGCGCGATCCTGCACCGTGCCCCGGTGAATGGTGACCCCTTCGCGGACCACGTTGTTATCGCCAATCACCAATGTGGTGGGTTCACCCTGGTACTTAAGGTCTGGCGTGTCCTCCCCCACCGACGAAAACTGGTAGATGTGATTGTTTTTACCGATAGTGGTCGGCCCTTTCACAATCACATGGGATTCGATGACGGTGCCCTCGCCGATTTCCACACCCGGTCCGATAATAGACCAGGGGCCAACCTTCACGTCATCGGCCAGTTTGGCCGAGGGATCAATTATTGCGCGAGAATCAATCAAGTTATCAAACCTCGCGGTCGGCGCACATAATGGTGGCAGAGGCCGCCAATTCACCATCTACCGATGCCTTGCACTCAAACTTCCAGATACCACGCTTGACCGATACCACACTGGCTTCCAGATCCAGACGATCACCGGGCACGACCTGGCGACGGAAGCGCACCTTCTCGGCCCCGGCAAACAGATACACAGAACCGTCTTCGGGTGTTTTACCGATGGATTTGAAGCCGAGAATACCGGAGGCCTGTGCCATGGCTTCAACGATCATTACACCGGGGAAAATCGGTGCCTGGGGGAAGTGGCCGTTAAACACGTCTTCGTTTACCGATACATTTTTGTAGGCCTTAATGGACTCGTGTTCTACCAGTTCTGTCACTCGATCCACCAACAGGAAGGGGTGGCGGTGAGGCAGGTATTTTTTAATTTCAGCAATATTCATCATGGTCTTGGCCCCCAAAAACTCTCAGCCAGTTTTTGCTCTTTTTAATCTATCTTATTCCGCGCTCTGCTTTTCCAGCTGTTTGACACGCCCGAAGAGCTTGTCCAACTGGCCCACACGCACGGCATTTTTACGCCACGCTTTGGTGGCCATCATCGGCGAGCCGGAAGAGTAAGAGCCCGCCTGTTTAATGGATTTTGTTACCAGGGTCATGGCAGAAACGTGCACGCCATCCGCGATGGTGAGGTGCCCGACAATGCCCACTGCGCCAGCTATGGTGCAATTGGCGCCGATGGTGGTACTGCCAGCTATTCCCGTACCCGCCGCTATGGCAGTGTTGGTGCCAATCTGCACATTGTGGGCGATTTGCACCTGGTTGTCGATTTTTACCCCGTCGGCCAGGCAGGTGTCGCCCAGGGCACCGCGGTCAATTGTGGTGCCGGCGCCAATCTCAACCCGGTTGCCCAGCACCACACCGCCAATCTGGTGGATTTTGGTCCAGCCATCTTTGCCAGGCGCAAAACCAAAACCGTCCGCGCCAATCACGGCACCGCTGTGGATAATCGCCTCTTCGCCAATGGAAACACCGTGATAAACAGTGACCCGGGCATTGAGGCGGCTGCGCAGACCGATCACTGAATCGGCACCCACAAAACTGCCGGCACCGATTTCCACCCCGGCGCCGATCACGACACCCGCTTCGATCATCACATGGGGCCCAATCGCCGCCGTGGCATCCACCGTGGCGCCGTCGGCGATCACTGCGGAGGGATGTATACCCTGTGGCAGGTGCGGCTGGCGATCAAACAGCGGCGTCAGCTGGGCATAGCCCAGATAGGGGTTTGCCAGCAACAGTTTATTGCCAGCGTAGTCGGCGGCCATATCGGGGTGCATAATCACCGCGCTGGCCTGAGTTGTTGCCAGGTACTTTCGGTAGACCGGATTAGCAAGAAAGCCCAACTGTCCCAGTTGAGCTTCCTGAAGTGTCGCCAGACCTGTAATCTCACAGTTGGCGTCGCCCTGTAATTCGGCCCCCAGGCGCCGGGCCAAATCGCCCAGCGTATGGGTTATCACTGCTGCAGCCATAGGCTCAATTACTTGGCCTTGTTCAGCTTGTCGGTCACTTTGGCGGTAATATCAAAAGAGGCGTCTGCATAGTAGGCCACTTTGCTGTCCAGTACCAAACCGATACCTTCGGCGGTGATCATCTGGTTGAGCACAGTTTTAGCCTTGGGCGCCAGTTCCTGCATAATGCGTTTTACTGCGGCGTTCTTTTCCGCCTGCAGTTTCTTGGCGGCCAGCTCCAGATCGGCGCGTTTGTATTCCATTTTCTTGCGGTGCTCGGCTTGCTGCTCCTGAGACCAGGTCATAGCGTTGGTTTCGGCGTCTTTGGCCAAGCCCTGCAAATCCACTTTCAGGCTCTCGAATTTGGCCGTCATAGCCGCGTACTCCGCGTTGGCCTGCAGTTCCTGCACGCGCTGTTTGGCCACGTCGGTATTGAGAATGGCCGCTTGCAGGTCAAACACTGCAACCTTTTCACTGGCCAGGGCAGCACCTGATAACACCAAGGCCGCAGCTGTCATTGCGATTTTTTTCAATATACCCACGTTACCTATCTCCAAATAGTTCATTATTGTATTAACGGTTTAACAATTAAAGTTACGGTTAAAATGCCTGGCCAAGGGAAAACTGGAAGAACTCCGTCTCGTCGTCTTCATTTTCTCTCAGTGGCTTGGCAATACTGAAGGTGAGCGGACCAAAGCCCGTGATCCAGGTTACCCCAACCCCCACAGAAGCGCTTAACTTGTTCAGATCGATGTCAAAACAGTTGCGCTGATTTTCACCACAGTCGGTGTCAAATACGTTGCCGGCATCGATAAAGAAAGCGGACTGAATCGAACGCTGATCCTTGATAAAGGGCATGGGGAACAGGATCTCCGCACTGCCTTCGATCAAAACATTGCCGCCGAAGGGATCGTCCTCATCGCCGATCGCCGTCGCCAGGAACTGACTTTCATTACAAGTCGTACGGGAGCCGCTGGTAAAGGCGGCGGGGTCATCACAGCGCACATAGACAGCCTGATCGAGGATGCCGTCATTGTCCGAGTCGATAGACAGGGTATCGTAAACCAGTGCCGGCGTACTGCGCGGCCCCAGGGTGTTACGCTTAAAGCCGCGCACCGAGCCAAAACCACCGGCGTAGAAGTTTTCAAAAAACGGCAGTTCTGTGGTCGCGCCATAGGCTTCCGCGAAACCCAGTTTGGTGCGCAAACGCAGTGTCAGGTTACGGGTCAGCGGACGGAAATACTGGGCGGAGTAGTTGAGCTTGTAATACTCCAGGTCACCACCGGGCAACGCCAGCTCCACGGAAAAGCGCTGGGAGGTACCCCGCGTCGCCAAGCGGCCTCGGTTCAACGTGGACTGCGCCCAGGACAGGGTCACGGAGACATTGTCAAAGGTATCGCCATTCTCATCGATAAAACCATCGGGGGTGTTCAATTCCAGCGCCGAGGGAGGTACAAACGCGGTCGGATCCAAGTTCTGGCGCAAAGCGATATCGCTGGAGGCATTGGCGGCTTCCCACTGATCCTGTGTGACAAACGCATTTTCTACCCCGTCACGTAGACGCGGGCTACCCACAATCTCCTGCACCGCAAAATCACCGGTCTCAATCGACAGATTGGTATACCCCACACTGAAGCCCAGGCGTTCGACTTCGGAAATCGGGTAACCGAAGTTAACACTGGCGCCGAAGGAGTCTGTGGTATAACTGGAGACGTTAACCTCTTCAAAATCCCGCTCGCGGAAGAAGAGGTTAAAGCCGCGGCTGACGCCGTCGGGGGTAAAGTAGGGGTCGGTGTAGTTAAAGCTGTACACCGTCTGGTAGGAACTGGTATTGATGGAGAAGCCTACCTGCTTGCCGGTGCCGAACCAGTTGTCCTGACGCACGTTGGCGCCCAGCACCAGACCCGTGCCCTGGGCAAAACCCACACTGGCGCCGATGCTACCAGAGGGCTGCTCTTCCACGGTGTACTCCACATCCACCAAATCGGGGGTGCCGGGCACTTCGCGGGTATCGACAGTGACATCCTTAAAATAGCCCAAGCGCTGTAAACGCACTTTGGATTGCTCGATCTTGGCGGTGGAGGCGGAGCCGCCTTCCATCTGGCGCATCTCCCGGCGCAACACGTGGTCAGCAGTTTTGGTGTTACCGCGGAAGTCGATACGGCGCACGTAGGCGCGCTTGCCGGGATCGATGAAGAAAGTCACCTTAACCGTGTTGTCTTCATCGTTGAGTTCCGGAATACCCTGCACTTCGGCAAAGGTATATCCCTCGTTACCCAAGCGCTTGGTAACATAGTCGGAGGTGGTCGTCATCAAAACCTGGGAAAATGTCTGCCCTTCGCGCACCAGCACCAGCGCCCGAATCTGCTCTTCCGGAATCACCGGATCACCCGCCAGGTCCACTTCACTGACTTTGTAGACATCCCCTTCAGTAATATTGAGGGTGATATACACCGACTCCTTGTCCGGGCTCAACGACACCTGGGTGGAATCGATATTGAATTTCAGGTAACCGCGGTCGAGGTAGTGGCTCTCAAGTCGCTCGATATCACCGGAGAGCTTTTCACGGGAGTACTTATCATTGCTGTTCAACCAGGACAGCCAGTCAGTGGTGCGCAGCTCAAACAGGTCCAACAGCTCGCTGTCGCTGAAGGCCTCGTTGCCCACAATATTGATGTGCTTGATGGCCGCCACCTGGCCTTCGTCGACCATCACTTGCAGTTTGACCTGGTTGCGGGGCAGTTCGATCACTTCGGTTTCTACCGATGCACCGTAGCGGCCCTGCCCTACGTACTGACGCTCCAGCTCCTGACTCAGTCCTTCCAGGGTGGCGCGCTTGAAAATTTGTCCCTCAGACAAGCCGTTTTCCGACATCCCTTTTAAGAGGTCTTCGGTTTTGATGGCCTTGTTGCCGTCAATCACAATTTCACTGATCGCCGGGCGCTCCTTCACCGAGATAACCAGTACGCCACCGTCGCGGCCAATCTCGATATCGGCAAAATATCCACTGCGGAACAGCGCCCGGGTAGCGGTTTGTACATCCAGGGGTGACATAGTGTCCCCGACCCGCACCGGCAGAGCGGCGAAAACGGTACCCGCTGACACACGCTGCAGCCCTTCAATGCGGATGTCATTCACCCGGAACGACTGGGCATAAACCAGCGCTGGGAAAAGGAAAATACTGGTAAGTAGCAGGCAAAGTCGCTTCATAAAATCTTTTGTTTATTTATTGTACTAAACTCAGGTTATTTGGCCGGGGTCCCTATCGCTTCGGTGCCAGAAGCAACAGATCTACAAACGCATAATGTCGTTGTAGACCGCTAACATCATCACCCCGACAACCACAAACAATCCCACTTGGTACCCCAATATCTGCACCCGTTCGGAAACCGGACTGCCCTTCACAGCCTCCACCACGTAGTACAGCAGGTGGCCACCGTCCAGCACCGGAATCGGCAACAGATTAAAGACGCCCAGGCTCACACTCAACAGCGCCAGGAAGCCGATGTAGTAGTCCCAGCCAGCTTTTGCGGAAGCGCCCGCCACTTTAGCAATGGTGATGGGTCCACTCAAGTTTTTCGTGGAGATTTGTCCTAAAAGCAGCTTTTTCACGGAAACCAGCACGAAATAGGAGGTTTCCCAGGTTTTTTCTACCGCTTTGCTGAAAGCCGTGATCGGCGAGTATTGGTATTGGCGAAGCATTTCCGGTGGCCACTCCGGCACCACGGGTGATACCCCCACCCGCCCCTGGGGCTTGCCCTCTTCAGTCAAGATACGTTTGGGCGTGATATCCATCTCCAGGATACGGCCATTGCGTTCCACTTCCAGGGTCATGGTCTGACCGGGCCGAGCGCGCACATAGTTTACCCAGGTCATCCACTCACCCATGGGTTCGCCGTCAGCGCTCAACACCTTGTCGTCGACCTGCAGGCCGGCTGTCTCGGCAGGGCTGTCCGGCATCACCTTGGCGATCACCACTTCAAACGGCGGTTCGTACAGGGTAAGACCCAATCCTTTGATGGGATCCGGCTCATCAACGCCTTTTAACCAATCCTTCAAGGTGGCTTCGGTCTCATAGGTCAAACTGGAATCCGGGTAGGACAGGGTAAAGCCAATTGTGCCGCTCTCCCCCAGCCGCTGCAGCAATTGCCGATTTAACGCCTGCCACGTAGGGGTGGGCTCCCCATCCACGGCCTTGATCTCCTGCCCCGCTTCCAACCCGGCTTCTGCAGCGACAGAATTGGGCTCGACCTTGCCGACAACGGGCACAATATCGGTAATGCCGGGCAGCAGCATCACCCAAAACAACAGCACGGCCAGGATAAAGTTGGCCACCGGACCGGCGGCGACAATAGCAATGCGCTGCCAGACTGTCTTGCGGGTAAAGGCATAGGGCAGCAAGTGCTCGGGCACATCGCCCTCCCGCTCGTCGAGCATCTTGACATACCCACCGAGCGGAATGGCCGACAGGGTATACTCCGTTCCGTGCCGGTCGCGGGTTGACCACAGGGACTTGCCAAAACCGACCGAAAAGCGGAGCACCTTGACGCCACAGCGGCGAGCCACATAGAAATGGCCGAATTCGTGGATGGTGACCAACACACCCAGCGCCACCAGGAACCACAGAATTGTCTGCAACCCTTCCATTGTTAAACCCATTGACTACAGTTCATTGATTAAGGAATCCGCCACTCTTCTCGCTTCACGATCCGCCTCTTGGACTGCTGCCAGATCCCGAGGTTCAATGCTGTTCAAGGATTCCAGAGTATGCCCGATAACTCCGGGGATCTGGGTGAAACGGATTTTTTGGTCGAGAAAGGCGTCAACTGCGACCTCGTTGGCCGCATTCAGAATCGCCGGTGCCGTTCCCCCTTCAGCAGCTGCTTCTTGAGCCAGACGCAGACAGGGAAAGCGATCATAGTCCGGCGCTTCAAAATCGAGCCGGGCAGTGGCAATGATATCCAGGCTGGCCACACCGGAGGCGATGCGCTCCGGCCAGGCCAAGGCGTGGGCGATCGGGGTGCGCATATCGGGATTGCCCAACTGCGCCAGCACCGAACCATCCACATATTCCACCATGGAGTGAATCACGCTCTGTGGATGCACCACCACTTCGATATCGTCAGGGCGACAGTCGAACAGCCAGCAAGCTTCCACCAGCTCCAGCCCTTTATTCATCATTGAGGCGGAATCCACTGAAATCTTGCGCCCCATGTCCCAGTTGGGGTGGGCACAGGCCTGGTCCGGGGTCACGGTTTCCAATTGTTCCAGCGGCGTGGTCCGAAACGGTCCGCCCGATGCCGTCAGTAATATTTTGCGCACCCCGGCACTATTCAGGTCGTGGGATTCCCTGGGTAAGCACTGAAAAATGGCGTTATGCTCGCTGTCGATGGGCAGCAGGGTGGCGCCGTGGTTTTTTACCGCGCGGGTGAACAGTCCCCCCGCCATAACCAGGGCCTCTTTATTGGCCAGCAGCACTTTTTTACCCGCATTCACCGCCGCCAAAGTGGGTAGCAGGCCTGCCGCCCCCACAATTGCTGCCATCACGGTATCCACATCGGCGTGGGAGGCCACCTCCGCCAGCCCTTCGGGGCCACTCAATACCTGGGTATGACAACCTTTCTGTCTAAGTCGCGTTGCCAGGCCTTCTGCCGCTGATTCGTCGGCGACCACCGCAAACCGCGGATGATGTACCAGACACTGCTCCGACAACTTCTGCCATTGGGTGTTGGCGGTAATAGCAAAAACGCTATAACGATCCGGGTGCCGAGCCAGAACATCGAGGGTGCTGACCCCGATTGAACCGGTGGCGCCAAGAACCGTTACTTGCTGCATAGCTGAATACTCTAGTTGGAACGAATGTCTATAATCGCCAGCCACTGATCAGCAGTGCCAGCGCAAATACCGGCGCAGCTGCCGTCAGGCTATCTACCCGGTCTAGCATACCACCATGACCGGGCAAGAGGGCACTGCTGTCTTTGATACCGCGATGGCGCTTGACCATGCTTTCCAACAGGTCTCCCAGCACCGAGGCCAGGCTGGCCGGCAAGATAATCGCCAGCAACACTTTCCAGCTTTCGCCGCCCAGGACCAGGCCCAGGAGGAGGGCCAAGAGGATATTAAAACCAAAGCCGCCCCAAAACCCTTCCCAGGTCTTGCCAGGGCTCACCGCGGGGGCGAGTTTGTGTTTACCAAACCGACGGCCTACAAAGTAGCCACCAGTGTCGGCCAGGGCTACTACCGCCATCATCAGGATAATCAGCCAGGGGCCGTTTTCCAGGGCACGCAAATAGGTCAGCGCAACCCAGGTCGGCACCAGCACCACCAGCCCCATTAGCAGGCGCAGCCAACGGGCACCCCACAAAAGGGCACTCTGGGGGTAACTCTGGATCCATAAGAGAGCCAGAGCCCACCACACGCAGCCCAGCAACAGAGGGTGTTTTACTCGCTCATCGGGCAAGTAGAACTCCGCCAGAGTGGAAAAGTAGTCTTTGTCGATACCGATATAGCGGGCACAGCCCCACATGCTCAATGCCATCACCAGCAGATAGCCTGTGCGCTGCCAGACACGCCCGAAACCGGCCATATTGGCCCACTCCCAGGCAGCGATCAGCACAACGGTCGCCATAAACAGGGAAAATAGCGGTAATGGCAAATAGAATAAGCCCGCCAGAAAACTGGAAGCGAGAATAATCGCCGTAACGATACGATCTCTAAGCACTCGTGCCCCCACTTGCCGGCGCAGGGGCTACCTGATCGCCGGACAGGCCAAAACGACGCTGTCGGCGGTAGAAATCCTCGACCGCCAGATCGAGGCTGTTGCCGTCAAAGTCAGGCCAGTACTGATCGGTAAAGTAGAGTTCGGTGTAGGCGCTCTGCCACAGCAAAAAGTTACTGATACGCAGCTCGCCACCGGTGCGGATCAGCAGATCCGGTGCCGGCAGATCGCAGAGGGAAATATGGGCCTGCAGAGCCGCCTCGTCGATATCTTCAGCCTTCATCTCTCCTGCGGCCACTTTGGCGGCCAACTGACGTGCGGCATGGGTGATATCCCACTGACCGCCGTAGTCTGCCGCAATCACCAGCGTTGTATTACCGGTGCTGGCCAGCGCTTCCGCTTCTTCGATAGCTCGCTGCAGGCGGGGACTAAAGCGCTCCCGGCTGCCAACCACCCGCAAGCGCACGCCCTCCTTGTGGAGGCGCTTGGCTTCCTTTTTCAGGTAGGTCAAAAACAACGTCATCAGGGCTTCCACCTCTTTGGGCGGTCGCTGCCAGTTTTCGCTGCTAAAGGCAAACAGCGTGAGCACCTCCACCCCGTGTTGCTTGCAGGCGGCCATCACATCGCGAATGCGTTCCACACCCGCCTTGTGGCCGGCGGGGCCCGGCTTACCGAGCCGTTTGGCCCAACGGTTATTTCCATCCATGATAATGGCAATATGGCGCAATGAATCGGTCGTCAAAAGGCGCTCCTGTGCAATCAGCGTTTCGTTAAAAACCTGAAGCTATTCTTGTTGGCATGATACAACTGCCAGGAAACAGCACACCAGGAGTCTGCCGAACTTAGGACTGTTCTGCCGCTCTCCCACCTTGCTCGCGACGAACGCCTAAGTCCGACAGACTCCTGGGCGCCTTAGATTTCCATCAAGTCGGTTTCTTTGGCGGCCAGGGCCTTGTCGACTTCAGCCACGTATTTGTCGGTGATCTTCTGCACATCGTCGTGCGCACGACGATCTTCGTCCTCAGTGATCTCTTTCTCTTTCAGCAAACCCTTGATGTCGCCCAGGATATCGCGGCGCACATTGCGGATCGCCACGCGGGCATTTTCCGCTTCAGCACGGGCCTGCTTGATAAACCCTTTACGGGTTTCCTCGGTCAGTGCCGGCATGGGTAGACGGATCAGGTCACCGGAGGTGGCCGGATTCAAGCCCAGGTCAGACTTCATAATGGCTTTCTCGATCTCAGGCACCATGGGTTTCTCCCACGGGCTGATCGCCAGGGTGCGGGCGTCTTCGACCGTGATGTTGGCCACCTGATTCAAGGGTGTATCGGTGCCATAGTAGGACACGGTGATGCCGTCCAGAATGCTGGGATGGGCACGACCAGTGCGGATCTTGTTAAAGTTATTGGCCAGCGCATCCAGGCTCTTCTGCATACGCACTTCAGCATCTTTTTTCAGTTCTTCAATCATCTGCAGAATCTTCTTTAGTTTTCTTCAATGGTTTCGCTGATTTTCTCTTCGATCAGCGTGCCCTCATCGCCGCCCACCACAATATTCAGCAGGGCACCGACTTTATCCATCCGGAAAACCCGCACTGGCATATCGTGTTCACGGCAGAGACAAATCGCAGTCAGATCCATCACGCCCAGCTTTTTATCCAGGACTTCGTCGTAGGTGAGACGCTCATACTTTGTTGCCGCTGGATCTTTCAGCGGGTCTGCGGTGTAGACACCGTCCACTTTGGTGGCTTTGAGTACTAACTCCGCCTCGACTTCGATACCGCGCAAACAGGCGGCCGAGTCGGTCGTAAAGAAGGGGTTCCCGGTACCGGCCGAAAAAATCACCACCTCTCCATCTTTCAAAAAGCGGATCGCGCGGCGACGGTCGTAGTGCTCCACAATGCCGCTCATGGGGATGGCTGACATCACCCTGGAGGAGATATTGGAACGTTCCAGCGCATCCCGCATGGCCAGGGCATTCATTACTGTTGCCAACATACCCATATGGTCTCCGGTGACCCGATCCAGGCCCGCCGAACTGAGCGCCGCGCCACGAAACAGATTGCCGCCGCCGATCACCAGCCCAACCTGAACGCCAATACCCACCAACTGACCAATTTCCAATGCCATTTTGTCGAGTACCTTGGGGTCGATACCAAAGCCCTCTTCCCCCATCAACTCTTCGCCACTGAGTTTCAACAGGATACGTTTGTATTTTTTGTCTTTAGGGGTGCTTGTTGGCATAGGCTGTTCCGTCTATCGGCTTCAGGTCAGTTTTTGTGCGTGACACCCTCAGTCGTGGGGGCACACAAAATTTGGGGGCAGTTTAACAGCAAAAGGAGGCTGGGTGCGACACCCAGCCTCCTTTTACAGGGGCAACCATTCACACTCTGTGGAGCTCGCCCCCGGAACGGTCAGAATTGAATCAGGACTTGGAAGCTTCGACCTGAGCAGCCACCTCGGCAGCAAAGTCCACTTCTTCCTTCTCAATACCCTCACCCACTTCAAAACGGGTGAAGCTCTGAATGCTGGCACCGCCATCTTTGGCCAGCTGGCCCACGGTCACGTCCGGATTCTTGACAAACGGCTGTTCTACCAGGCTATTCTCCTTCAGGAACTTCTTGATGCGGCCGACCATCATCTTCTCAACGATTTCAGCAGGCTTGCCTTCCATATCCGGCTGGGCCTTGATGATATCTTTTTCCTTGTTCAGCTGCTCTTCGGGCATATCGTCCGGATTGATCACCTGGGGGTTTACCGCAGCGATGTGCATGGACACGTCTTTGGCCAGCTCGCTGTTGCCACCTTCCAGCTGGGTGACTACAGCGATACGGTTGTTGGAGTGGACGTATCCGCCAACCACACCACCTTCAACCAGTGTTACACGACGTACGCTGATGTTTTCACCGATTTTCTGAACCAGCTTCTCGCGGGCGTCTTCCAGCTCGCCTGCCATCAGCGCAGCCACGTCGCCCTGCTTGTCGGCAAACGCCTTCTCCAAGACAGTGTTAACAAAGGCCAGGAAACCTTCGTCGCGAGCCACAAAGTCAGTTTCACTGTTCACTTCCAGCAATACGGCGTAGCTGGCGTCGTCGGCAACCTTCAGGGCTACCACGCCGTCTGCGGCGGTGCGGTCGGCTTTTTTAGCTGCCTTCAGGCCGCTGGCCTTACGCAGGTTTTCGATCGCCACTTCAATATCGCCGTCGGCTTCTTTCAGGGCTTTTTTACACTCCATCATGCCGAGGCCAGTGCGCTCGCGCAGATCTTTTACCAGAGAAGCAGAGATAGCTGCCATGACTCTATCCTCATTAATTTGGGGTTATCTATACAACTACTATGATGAGCCGTAGAAATGTCGAAAATTTAAAATGTTGCGCCTTTTTTAAAAGCCCAACAGTCAACAAGCGAAAAAGGGGGCCAAGCCCCCTCTCCCTGTACCCACCGGCGTGGGTACGCAAATCAATACCGCCAATTACTCGGCAGCAGCTTCCTCGTCACTCGCCTCGATGTACTCGTCCTTGCTGGCAGGAGCGGCGGTTTCAGCGTTCTTGGCACCTTCCAGACAAGTGTCGGCAACAGCGCCAACATACAGCTTGATAGCGCGAATGGCGTCGTCGTTACCGGGAATCACGTAGTCGATACCTTCGGGATTGCTGTTGGTATCAACAACACCGATCACAGGGATGCCCAGCTTGTTGGCTTCCTGGATGGCGATACGCTCGTGATCCACATCGATCACAAACAGTGCGTCCGGCAAACCACCCATGTCCTTAATACCACCGATGGAGCGCTCCAGCTTTTCCATCATGCGAGTACGCATCAGCGCTTCTTTTTTAGTCAGCTTGTCAAAAGTACCGTCCTGGCTCTGGGCTTCCAAATCGCGATAGCGACGAATAGAAGCGCGGATGGTCTTGTAGTTGGTCAGCATTCCACCCAACCAGCGATGGCTGACGTAGGGCTGACCAGCGCGCTCGGCCTGCTCTTTGATGGTCTTTTGTGCGGCGCGCTTGGTACCGACAAACAGTACCTTTTTCTTCTGGGAAGCCATCTGCTGGACAACGCCCAGAGCGTCGTTAAACGCTGGAACAGTGTGCTCCAGGTTAATGATATGAATCTTGTTGCGAGCGCCAAAGATGTATTGACCCATCTTTGGGTTCCAGTAACGGGTTTGGTGACCAAAGTGGACACCGGCTTGCAGCATATCGCGCATGCTTACGGTAGGCATAGTTTTTTCCTTTCGGGTTAAGCCTCCATATACCCCGCTGACCAACCTCCGGGACTCTTACGCCAGGCCTGTAACAAGCCTTATGAGTCAGCCAGAGGCACCCAGGCCACCGTGCCGGTATATGTGTGACGTTATATACAATCTAAGCGAATAAAAAACAGACTACTCGCTGTTATTCACTATCGCATTCGCGACAGCGGCGCGCTTTATACCACAATCCACCCACTGATTAAAGGCAAACCGCTATTTTTTGCCATTCACTTGCCTCGCGTTCCCGAGAAACACTTCCTGGAACAGAAACTGCCTTCCTGGCTCCGCATAGTTTACAATGATCATTTTCGTGGAATTACTGGCATTTACCGCCAAATAGCCACAATTTTTATGGGTATATGTGTTTAACAGGGCCTTTTTTCGATTAGGGCACTTCAAACACTGCGCCCGCGACAGTGGAAGCCCAAACTGAGAGTTTATGAAAGTTACACCCAAAACCCCTGAAGAGATCGAAAAGATGCGCATTTCCGGCCGTATGGCCGCCGAGGTGCTGGAATTGATAGGCGAATACGTACAACCCGGTGTCACTACCGCGGAAATTGATCGTATCTGCCACGACCACATCGTCAATGTGCAGAAGGCCTACCCTTCCTGCCTCAACTACAAAGGTTTCCCAAAATCCATTTGTACCTCGGTCAACCAGGTGGTTTGTCACGGCATCCCGTCCGAGAAGAAAGTGTTAAAAAGTGGCGACATCGTCAATATTGATGTCACCGTTACCCACGATGAATACTTTGGCGATACCAGCATGATGTTCCTGGTAGGCAAGCCGGTCGAGCACGCTCAGCGCCTCTGCCAGGTGGCCCAGGAGTGCCTCTATAAAGCCATCGACATTGTCCGCCCGGGCACGCGCCTGGGGGATATCGGTCACATTATCCAGCAGCACGCCGAGCAGAATTACTACTCCGTAGTTCGCGAGTATTGCGGCCACGGCATCGGACGGGTCTTCCATGAAGAGCCACAGGTGCTGCACTACGGCAAGCCCAATACCGGCCTGGTGCTGGAAGAGGGCATGACCTTCACCATCGAGCCAATGATCAATGCCGGTAAACCCCACACCAAACTGAAAAAAGACGGTTGGACCGTAGAAACCAAAGACGGCCGTAACTCAGCCCAATGGGAGCACACCCTGGCGGTGACCAGCGACGGTGTGGAAGTCCTTACAGCCCGCAAGGATGAATCTTTCTAATCAAATAGCCGGCCGGTGCCCGCCGCGCGCGGGCACCGCACAGATGCCACCACAGGTCCTATGAACACCCCCTACTTTGAACGCCCGCTTTTTTTCTTCGACCAGAGCCGTTTTCGCAAAGCGCTGGAAGGCGACAAGCCTATCACCGTTTTTAAGGATGCCATCAGTGCTGCCAACGGCCAGTTTAATGCCCGCTTCAAGGAAGGCGAGGATATCCGCAGCCTGGTCTATGAGCGCGCCCTGTTTATCGATTGCCTGTTGCACTATGCCTGGCACCAGTTCAGCTGGGACGACAATATCAGCTTGTTGGCTGTTGGGGGCTATGGCCGCGGCGAGCTTCACCCCTGCTCCGATATCGACCTGCTGGTATTATTAAAGGATGACGACGGCGACAACCAGGACAGCATTGGGCGCTTTCTGACCTTTCTTTGGGACATTGGTCTGGAGATCGGCCACAGTGTGCGTACCATCGACCAGTGTGTGGCGATCGCCCGTGAAGATATTACCGTCGCCACCAACCTGATGGAGTGCCGCACCCTGCTGGGCAATCACCGGTTGGGCGCAGAGCTGACCCGTTTGACCGGCCCGAAAGAGATGTGGCCGGCGGACAGCTTCTTCCGCGCCAAATGGGACGAGCAGATCGCCCGTCACCGCAAGCACAACAACACCGAATACAACCTGGAACCCAATATCAAGAACGCCCCGGGAGGCTTGCGCGATATCCAGATGATCGGCTGGGCCGCCAAGCGCTTCTTCGGCGTGCGCACGCTCAAACAACTGGGCGGCCAGGGCTTTTTTACCGAAGAAGAGTTTGCCATTCTGCTCACCGGCGAAGAGTTTCTATGGAAGGTACGTTACGGTCTGCACATGATTGTCGGTCGCCCGGAGGAGCGGCTGTTGTTTGACTACCAGCGCGAACTGGCGGCCTTGTTCGGATACCAGGATACCGACACCAGTTTGGCGGTAGAGCAGTTTATGCACTGGTATTACCGCATCGTGCTGGCCCTGCGCGAACTCAATGATGTGATGCTGCAATTCCTGGACGAGGCTATCTTGCAGCGCGGCAGTACCAAATCGGTGACACCGCTGAACGAGCGTTTTCAGCTGCGCGACAACTATATTGAAGCGGCCCATATCCGCGTGTTTGAAGAAAACCCGTCGGCACTGCTGGAGATCTTTGTGTTGATGGGGCAAAACGCCAATATCCAGGGTGCCCGCGCCTCGACCATTCGCCTGATCCGCTCCAACCGGGAGCTGATCGACGAGAACTTCCGCCGCGACCCCCGCAATGCCGAACTGTTTCTGGAGCTGCTGCGCTCCCCCTATGCCCTGGTCACTCAGCTCAAACGCATGAAACGCTATGGCGTACTCGGGCGCTATCTGCCGGAGTTTGACAAGGTAACCGGGCAGATGCAGCACGACCTCTTCCATATCTACACCGTGGACGCCCACACCCTGCTGGTGATCAAAAACCTGCGCCTGTTCCGCTACCCGGACGCGGAAGAGAAGTTCCCGGTGGCTGCGCACATTATGAAACGCATCGAGAAAAAGGAGCTGCTCTATATCGCGGGACTCTACCACGATATCGCCAAGGGTCGCGGCGGCGATCACTCGGAACTGGGTGCAGAGGATGCCGCCGCCTTTTGTGAACGCCATGGTCTCAGCAAGCGGGAGACCCGCCTGGTGGCCTGGCTGGTGGAAAACCACCTGCTGATGTCCGCCGTCTCTCAAAAACAGGATCTCTCAGACCCGGAAGTGATCCACAACTTTGCCCAACGGGTGGGCGATCAGCTGCATCTGGACTACCTCTACACCCTGACCGTGGCCGATATCAATGCCACCAATCCCGACCTGTGGAATACCTGGCGCGCCAGCCTCATGCGCCAGCTCTACCTGGAGACCAAGCGTGCCCTGCGGCGCGGTCTGGAAAACCCCATCGACCGCCAGGAGCTGATCGAGGAGACCCAGCAGGCGGCCATCCGCAAGCTTGCGGACAAGGGCTTTAGCGAACAGACCGTGCGCAAACTCTGGGGCGAAATGGGGGACGACTACTTCCTGCGCGAGGGTTACCTGGATATCGCCTGGCATACGGAAGCGATCAGTGAGCACCGGCAGGCCAGCAACCAAACAAAAACCCCGGGCGCACAGGGCAGAGACAATTCACCGGAAGAGCCGATCGTCCTGATCAAGGAGACCACAAGCCACGAGCACGAAGGCGCCACCCAGATCTTTATCAGCACCCGCGACCGGGACAATGTGTTTGCCGCTGTGGCCACCGCCCTGGACCAGCTCAACCTCAATATTCAGGACGCCCGTATCTACAACTCCAATTCCGGTTATACCGTGGATACTTTCTTTGTGCTGGACGAGCAGGGACTGCCCATTGGTGACGACCCGAGGCGGGTAGCCCGCATCGAAAACGCGTTGCGCGAAGAGCTCAGCCTACTGGACGACTATTCGGAGATTATCAACCGCCGCACACCGCGCCTGTTAAAGAGTTTTGCCATGCCCACCCGCACCCGGCTCAACAACGACATCAACAGCGGTCACACGGTACTGGAAGTGATCAGTCCGGACCGTCCCGGCCTGCTGGCACGCATAGGCCGCATTTTTCTGCAATTTGATATCCGTCTGCAGAACGCCAAAATCGCCACCCTCGGCGAGCGGGTGGAGGACGTGTTTTTTATTTGCGACAAGAGTGGACAACCACTCAGTGACCCGCAACTGTGCCAAGCCCTGCAGGATGAAATCTGCGGACAGCTGGACGCGAAAGTGGGCGAAGAAAGCAACAAAAAATAGAAACTGCCATTACACGAGTGCACAATGAACCCGGATCTAGCCAAATTACAACCCTATCCCTTTGAGAAGCTGAACGCCCTCAAGGCCCATGTCGACGCCCCCCACCACTTGGATCATATCGCCCTCTCCATCGGCGAACCCAAACACGAACCACCGCAATTCGCTTTCGACACCCTTGGGACCAACCTCGACAAACTCACGGTTTACCCAAGCACCAAGGGCCTGCCGGAGCTGCGTCAAGCTATCGCCGACTGGATCGGCCGCCGGTTTCGGTTGGCCGAGCCCTTGGACGCAGACAGCCAGGTACTACCGGTTAACGGCACCCGCGAAGCTCTGTTTGCGTTTGCCCAGACAGTGGTTGACCGTACCCGGCCGGCACCGCTAGTGGTCAGTCCCAATCCCTTTTACCAGATCTATGAGGGGGCAGCTCTGCTGGCCGGCGCCGAGCCCCACTACCTCAACTGTAATCGGGACAACAACTATATCCCGGACTTCGAGGCGGTGCCCGCGGATATCTGGCAGCGCTGCCAACTGCTGTACCTCTGCTCGCCAGGCAATCCCACTGGGGCCGTAATTAACACAACAACCCTGAAGAAGCTGATCGCCCTGGCGGACGAACACGATTTTGTCATCGCCAGCGACGAGTGTTACTCCGAACTCTATTTTGACGAAAACAAGCCGCCGGTGGGCCTACTGCAAGCTTGTGCCGAACTGGGGCGCAACGACTACGCCCGCTGTGTGGTGTTCCACAGTCTCTCCAAGCGCTCCAACCTGCCGGGCCTGCGCTCTGGCTTTGTCGCCGGAGACGCGCGGGTGTTGGAAAAGTTTCTGCTCTACCGCACCTACCACGGCTGCGCCATGTCGGTTCCCACCCAGTTGACCAGCATCGCCGCGTGGAATGACGAGACGCATGTCAGAGCCAACCGCGACCTCTACCGCCAGAAGTTTGATGCCGTACTGAATATCCTCGACGGCGTGCTGGAAGTGCGCAAACCCGACGCCAGCTTTTACCTCTGGCCCCGAACCCCTATTGCCGATACCGACTTTGCCCAGCAGTTGTTTGCCCAACAGCACATTACGGTGTTGCCGGGGCGCTTCATCGCCCGCGATACCGACGGTTTCAACCCCGGTAAAAACCATGTTCGCCTGGCCCTGGTAGCCCCGGTGGACAAGTGCATCGAGGGTGCAGAACGCATCAAGCGGTTTGTGGAGGGGCTGTGATGACTGCAGCTCAGGCCGCTGTGGCTCCCCGCACGGTGATGTTAAAGAAAGAGCGGGTGGCGTTTATCCTCGACAAACTGCAAAGTCTCTACCCCGAGCCTCCCATCCCTTTGGATCACAAGGATCCCTACACCCTGCTGGTGGCGGTACTGCTCTCCGCCCAGTGCACCGACGAGCGGGTCAATCAGGTTACCCCTGACCTGTGGAAACTGGCGGACAACCCCTTTGATATGTACAAAGTGCCCGTAGAGCATATCCAGGAAGTGATCCGCCCCTGCGGCCTGTCGCCCCAAAAATCCAAGGCCATTTCCGTACTTTCCAGGATGTTGGTGGAGCAACACGGCGGGAAAGTGCCCGCTGACATGGAGGCACTGGAAAAACTGCCGGGCGTAGGGCACAAAACCGCCAGCGTGGTGATGAGTCAGGCCTTTGGCGTACCCGCCTTTGCAGTAGACACCCATATCCACCGCCTGGCTCAGCGTTGGGGCCTGACCAGCGGCAAGAATGTGACGCAGACGGAAAAAGACCTGAAGCGACTGTTTCCGAAAGAGAGCTGGAACGCCCTGCACCTGCAGATTATCTATTACGGGCGCGAGTACTGCACTGCCCGGGGCTGCGACGGCACGGTATGTGAGATTTGTACCACCTGCTATCCCAACCGCAAACGCCCCAAAAAAACCCAAAAGGCGTGACCGCTTCATGAAGCGGGGCTTGAATTTTGTTATGCTAACCCGAAAATTTCACCAGTACGCTCCCAAATACAGGTTTGGTACTGCGATAGTAGAATAAATTGTGATTTTAGTTTGGTGAAACTTTCGGGCTAGCGCCCTTTTTTGAGACTCGTACGTAATCTATCGGGAGGCAAACGGCAGTGAGCAATACACTGTTTGGCATCAAGAACTGCGACACCGTCAAGAAGGCCCGCAAATGGCTGGACACCCAAGGCATCAACTACCGTTTCCACGACTTCCGCGAAGACGGTCTAAGCAAGGCGCAGGTGGCAAAGTGGGTCGCCGAGCTGGGCTGGGAAACCCTGGTCAACAAGCGCAGCACCACTTGGAAGCAGTTGGATGCCAACACCCGGGACAACCTGAATGACAGCACCGTAGTACCGATCATTCTGGAAAATCCCACCTTGATCAAGCGCCCCTTGCTGGACACCGGTGACAGCCGCCGGGTCGGATTTAAGGCCGACGACTATCAACAACTTTTTGCGTAATTATCAATAGCGTTTCATACAGGATAACCCTATGACCAAGTTATACAGTCTGGGCCTCGGTGTAGGCACAAACAACAACAAGGGCGAGTGGCTGGAAGTGTTCTACCCAAAACCTCTGCTCAATCCGGAACCTGCCGTGGCCAAGGCGGTGGCCGAAACGTTGGGTTATAAAGGAGGCAACCAGGCCCTGGCTCTGGACAGTGCCAAAATCGAACCACTGGCTGAAGCCCTGGAAAGCGCCGGTAACGCCGAACTGGCCGCTATCGTAAAATCCTTCCAGCACAGCAAGCGCCCATTGGTCGCCACCCTGCTGGAGACCGACGACGCTCCCGCTTCCGTCCCCGAGGGTTACCTGAAATTGCACCTGATCTCCCACCGACTGGTGCAACCCCACGGTACCAACCTCAATGGCCTGTTTGGTGTATTGCCCAACGTGGCCTGGACCAATCAGGGCGCCATCGACCTGGCAGAGTTGCCCGAACGCCAGCTGCAGGCCCGTCTGAACGGCGAACTGCTGGAAGTGGCCTGTGTCGACAAGTTCCCGAAAATGACCAACTACGTCGTACCCGCCGGTGTGCGTATCGCCCACACCGCCCGCGTGCGTCTGGGTGCCTACCTGGGCGAAGGCACCACTGTCATGCACGAAGGCTTCGTCAACTTTAACGCCGGCACCGCCGGCACCGGTATGATCGAAGGCCGCATTTCCGCCGGTGTGTTTGTGGGTGAAGGTTCTGACCTGGGTGGCGGTTGCTCCACCATGGGCACCCTGTCCGGCGGCGGCAATATCATTATTTCTGTCGGTAAAGAGTGTCTGCTGGGCGCCAACGCCGGTATCGGTATCCCACTGGGTGACCGCTGCACCGTGGAAGCCGGCCTCTATATCACTGCCGGCACCAAGGTGATTATGTTGGACGACAAGGGCGAAATGGTTGAGACAGTCAAAGCCCGTGAGCTGGCCGGCAAGTCCGACCTGCTGTTCCGTCGCAACTCCACCACTGGCGCCGTTGAGTGCAAAACCAACAAAACCGCCATCGAACTGAACGAAGAACTGCACGCCAACAACTAAGCACGTCGCTGGGAGTCTGTCGGACTTGGGCGTTCATCGCGAGCAACGCAGGTGCAGTTGCCGCGCACAACTGTCCCAAGTCCGGCAGCAGTCTCTGGACGATAGCGACTGGACACCCGGAAACCCTGTTTTTAAGCCTTTAATGAGTTGACCTCTACCATGCCCTCAACGTCCCCCAACCTACAGCTCTCCCCTACTTTAGAGCTGGCCTGCGATCTGATTCGCCGCCGCTCCGTCACTCCGGAAGACGCCGGCTGTCAGGAGATGATGATCGCCCGCTTAGAGGCTATCGGCTTTAAAGCCGAACGCCTGCGCTTTGGGGATGTGGACAACTTCTGGGCGGTGCGCGGCGATGAGGGCCCGATTGTGGCCTTTGCCGGGCACACCGATGTGGTCCCAACGGGCCCGGCAGAGTTGTGGCAATACCCGCCGTTTGAACCCACCATCGTTGATGGCATGCTCCATGGACGCGGCGCCGCCGATATGAAAGGCAGCCTCGCTGCCATGGTCACCGCCTGCGAGGCCTTTGTGGACAGACACCCCGACCACACCGGGCGTATCGCCTTTTTGATCACCAGTGACGAAGAGGGGCCCGCCGTTAATGGCACTGTCAAGGTAGTGGAGTGGCTGGAGGCCCGCAACACAAAAATCGACTGGTGTATCGTGGGCGAGCCCTCCAGTACCGCCAGTGTTGGCGATGTCATCAAGAACGGCCGCCGCGGTTCCCTCGGCGCCTGCCTCACCATCAAAGGGGTACAGGGCCACGTGGCCTACCCACACCTGGCCGACAACCCGATCCACAAACTGGCACCGGCCCTGGTGGAACTGACCCGTGAGCACTGGGACAACGGGAACGACTTCTTCCCCGCCACCAGCTTCCAGGTCTCCAACATCAATGGTGGTACTGGTGCCACCAACGTGATACCCGGGGAAGTCAACCTGCTTTGTAACTTCCGTTTTTCCACCGAGGTGACCGAAGCCGAGCTGCGCCAGCGGACCGAGGCGATCCTGGCCAACCATAATCTCAACTACGAGGTGGAGTGGAATCTCAGCGGCCTGCCGTTTCTGACGGACAAAGGGGAGCTGGTGGACGCGTTGGTGGCGGGGATCGCCGAGGAAGTGGGCAGGGATACCGAGCTGTCCACGGCGGGCGGCACCTCCGACGGCCGTTTTATTGCCCCCACCGGCTCCCAGGTGGTGGAACTGGGGCCTGTCAACGCCACCATCCACAAGGTGGATGAGTGTGTCAGCACCGAGGATCTGGAAACCCTGAGCCGTATCTATCGGCGCGCTCTGGAGCACCTGCTCACGGCTTGACCACGGTTTTTCCCAAAACCGGCTTTCCGGCTAACCGGGTTGACCTATGTCAACCCGCGATTTACAGCGTTCTATTACACTGCGGTTTTTATCAATTGTTGTAATAGCCCCTATGCCTGTAAGTGCCCCTAACACCCCTGCTCCCCACAACCCTATCAAATGGAATGACGAGCTGATCCGCCGCTACGACCTGGCAGGGCCCCGTTATACCTCCTACCCCACCGCCCCTCAATTTCGGGAGGGGTTTACACAGGCCGAGCTGGGTGCCGCCATAAACCGCAGCAACGCCAGCGGTCGCCCGTTGTCGCTCTATGTGCATATCCCGTTTTGCGACACCGTCTGTTACTACTGCGCCTGCAACAAGATCATTACCGCCAACAAAAAGCGGGCCGCGCCCTATCTGGAGCGGCTGCACCGGGAGCTGGTAATGCAGGCCCCCAACTTTGACGGGGATCGCCTTGTCCAGCAGCTGCATTGGGGCGGCGGCACACCCACTTATATCAGCGACGAGGAGAAACGCCAGCTGATGCAGGCCATTGGCCAGCACTTTAACCTGCTGGATGACGACAGCGGAGAGTATTCCATTGAAATTCACCCGGGAGGCCTCGGTCCCGATACCATCACGTTGTTGCGGGAGTTGGGATTTAACAGGGTCAGTATGGGGATTCAGGATTTCGATCCCAAAGTACAAAAAGCGGTCAACCGCTTTAACAGTGTTGAAGAGGTCACCACACTGGTGGAGGCCTGCCGCCGCGAGGGCTTCCACTCGATCAGCATGGATTTGATCTACGGATTGCCGCACCAGTCTCAGCAAACCATCGCCGCCACTCTGGAGCAGGTGATCGAGCTGTCACCGGATCGTCTCTCCCTGTTTAACTATGCCCACCTGCCGCACCTGTTTAAAACCCAGCGCCAAATCGATGCCAGTGCCCTGCCCGAGCCCCAGGAAAAGCTGCAGATACTGCATTACGCCATCGACCGGCTGTGTGAGGCGGGTTACGTCTATATCGGCATGGATCATTTTGCCAAACCCGACGACGCCCTGACCATTGCCCAGCAAAACGGCGAGTTGCAGCGCAACTTTCAGGGCTACGCCACCCATGGCAACTGCGATCTAGTGGCTTTTGGAGTGTCCGCCATCAGCGCCATCGACAATGTGTTTGTACAAAACCACAAAGCCATCGAGGACTACCAGCAGGCCATCGACAGTGGTCAACTGCCCCTCAGCCGGGGCTTTAGCCTGAGCGCGGACGATCAACTGCGCCAGTGGGTAATCAACCGCCTGATTTGCCACTTCCAACTGGACTTTAAAGCCATTGAACGGGAATTTGGCATCGATTTTGCCCAATATTTTGCTCCCGAGCTGGCTGCCATCGGGGAGATGGCCGGTGACGGGCTGTTGTCGCTGGATTCCAACAGCCTGAAGGTGAGCGACCAGGGTCGGCTGCTTATCCGCCGAATCTGTATGGTGTTTGACGCCTATTTGAACAAAGCCCCTACTGCAGGCAAGGCCATGGCCGCAGAATCCTCCTCAAAACCGGAGATCCGATACTCCCGAATTATCTAAATGGGGTAAACTACCGCAATATCGCCAATTCGCTGCATTGACACTCTGTGCCGGACAAGCCCTTATCGGGTGCGGCCAGGAATCCAATATGCAGCGTTTAGCCCTTGAGCAACAGAGACGCCCTATGAGTCAACTGACCCATCTGGACGCCAACGGCCACGCCCACATGGTCGACGTTGGCGCCAAAGACGAGACCCAACGCCAAGCCACCGCCTGCGCCACTGTCTCCATGACCCAGGAAACCCTGCAACTGATTGTGGAGGGCGGCCACAAAAAAGGCGATGTACTGGCCGTGGCCCGCATTGCCGGCATTCAGGCCGCCAAAAAGTGTTCCGACCTGATTCCCCTTTGCCACCCCTTGCTACTCACCTCTATCAAGGTGGAACTGAGCCCGGTGCCCGAGCACAATCAGGTTTATATCGAAGCCACCTGCAAACTCAATGGCCAGACAGGGGTAGAGATGGAAGCCCTGACAGCCGCTTCGGTAGCGGCCCTGACTATTTACGATATGTGTAAAGCGGTGGATAAAGGTATGGTGATCAGCGAGGTGAAATTGCTGGAGAAACTGGGCGGCAAATCCGGCCACTGGCAGGCCAGTTAGCCGAACCTCCCAATGACCGCCGCTGAACCTTGACCCCGAAGACTGGATGTTAGACCCGTTATGATCAAAATTCTCTACTTTGCCCGTTATAAAGACGCACTCAACTGCAGCGAGGAGCAATTGGACCTGACACCTGGGATCAGCACCGCCGCCAACCTCAGGGATTACCTGTGCGAACGCGGTGCCGCCTGGCAGAGCACCGTCGGCGACAGCCGCACCCTGGTGGCCATCAATCAGGAGATCAGCAATCTGGACAGCCCCATTAACGACGGCGACGAAGTGGCATTTTTTCCACCCGTCACCGGCGGATAAGGCGGAGGTAAAATCGCCGATGAGCGCCAACCAACCTATCTATATTCAGGTCCAGGAAGCGGACTTTGAGGTCGCCGCCGAATACGCCGCCCTGCGCACCCAGGCCCCAAAAATAGGGGCCATTGCCACCTTTACGGGGCTGGTACGGGATTTTAACGAGGGCGACAGCCAGTCGTTGCAATCTGTAAACAATCTGTACCTGGAACACTACCCGGGCATGACCGAAAAGGTTCTGGCGAAGATCGTGGACCAGGCCTGTGAGCGCTGGGAGCTGGATGGCGTGCGTTTGATACACCGGGTCGGCCCGATGCACCCCTGCGACCAGATTGTGTTTGTCGGGGTCAGCAGTGCCCACCGCGGTGAAGCCTTTGCCGCCTGTGAGTTTCTGATGGATTTTCTTAAAACCCAAGCCCCGTTCTGGAAAAAAGAGCAGACCCCAGAGGGTGACCGCTGGGTCGATGCCCGAAACGGTGACAGCGAGGCCGCCAACCGCTGGCAGCCCTGAAGACAAAGGTAGGCTGTTAGCGCGCGTTCACCGACACCAGCGGATCGTTTTCCATCTCCACAATAGACTGGTAGAGGTTTTCGTAGTCCGCCTGCAGCGGTTTGTCGAACAGCGGATCGGCAATCTGTTCGAGGCTCTGAGCAATGCGATCCCAGTCGTCCTGGCTCAGGTACTGGTTCATCAACGGGTAGACCAGCTCATTTTCACGATCCAAGTGAGCCGATTGACGTAAAATAAATTGACGGGCCACGTCGGTAAGTTCGTCAATGGGTACTACACAGTCATTTGCCACTGCGGTAAATAGCTGGCAGGCACGCTTGGTCAGGTGCTCCAGCTCCTTGTGCTCCGCTAACAGGGATTCGATTGCTGCGCGCTCAGTGATATCCTTTTCCAGCAGGCAGTTGAAAATCACATCTTCAATCGGATGGTGCCAACGTTCCGGATAGGTTTGCACATAATCGAGGGCATCGAGGATAACCGGCAGATTGGGTGACTCCTCGGTATCAGCGTCGTAACAGTTAATCTCTTTTTGCAGGCAATATAGTAGGCGTTGAAAGTGGTAGTGATCCTTGTATAACTGACGTTGCAGGGGATGCATGGTTGCAGCTCCGAACAGTGGTTTTTTTATAAATATAGTTCGGTACGGCAAAATCCGCCTTGACCCATATCAAACAGAGAAAGTAACGGGTAGAGTGACAATCGATGAACTCTAAATGGCTTTCCGCCCTCAGACACCACTACACGGCTTCGCCGCGCAAGGTGTTCAAACAGTTCAGGCTGGGCGCCATGCTGTTTTTCCTGGGATTGGTGACGATCTATATCGCGCACCAGCTGTGGCAGCCCTCGCTTGAACAGGAGGGGGTTACCCTGGCCGGTTTAAGTCTGACAGCGTTGGGGTTTGTGACGGCCATGTTGGCGCAGATCCGACTGCTGATTGGACGTTTTGTGCTCTTTTTTTCCAAGCGTTAGTGTACTGTATGGAACTATGCCGCGGCCCGGAAATCGCGCATTCGCAACCCGGATACCAACAAACTCACCAGGTAAACGCCCAAGCCCGCGCCACAGATCACCGCCAGGTAAGCCGTCCGCTGCCACCACTCCCATTCGAACCAGCCTGTCCACTGTCGCAGCAGCACCAGTAACACCAGCACCATGGCGCCATTGGCAAACAGGTAGCGACCCGCCAACAGCGGCCAGCCGGGCTGGGGTTGATAGGTGCCCGCCCGGACCAATCCGCGGTAGAGCAGCGCCGCATTCAGGTAGGCGGAGCAGGCGGTGGCCAGCGCCAGCCCCAGGTGTCCGACATTGAAGTAATAATAGAGCGGCACCACAAACGCCACATTCAACAGCATATTGCTGACCATGGCGACAATGCCGATTTTCACGGGTGTTTTCATATCCTGGCGGGCGTAATATCCCGGCGCCAATACTTTGATCAGCATAAAGGCAACCAGGCCCAAGGCGTAGGCCCGCAGGCTCAGGGAAGCCATAGCCATATCCTCAACCGTGGTTTTACCGTACTGGAACAGGGTCATCAGTATGGGTTCCGCCAGAATCACCAGGGCCAGGGCCGACGGCAAGGCGATCAACAGGATCATGCGCAGGGCCCAATCCAGGGTCTGACTGAAATGGCGGGGATTGTCGGCGGCATGCTGGCGCGAGAGGCTGGGCAAAATCACCGTTGCCACCGCAATACCAAACACCCCCAGTGGCAACTCGGCCAGGCGATCTGAATAATAGAGCCAGGAGACACTGCCCGTGGGCAGAAAGGAGGCTAATACCGTGTCCAGCAACAGGTTGATCTGACTGACCGACACCCCAAACAAGGCAGGGGCCATCAGGCTGAGAATCCGCTTTACCCCCTTGTCCCGCCAATCCACCCTGGGCTGTGGCATCAACTGCAGACGCAGTAAAAAGGGCAGTTGGAACACCAACTGCACCACTCCCGCCGCCATCACCCCCCAGGCCAGGGCAAACACCGGCTGTTCAAAATGGGGCGAGGCCAACACCGCAGCACTGATCAGGGCGATATTGAGCAGTACCGGGGTAAACGCCGGCACCGCAAAGCGGTCGTAACTGTTGAGAATTGCGCCGGCAAATCCAGTGAGGGAGATCAGCATCAGATAGGGGAAAGTGATACGGATCAGATCACTGGTCAACGCAAATTTCGCTGGCGAGCTCAGGTAAAAACCCGGCGCAAAAATCGAGGCCACTACCGGTGAGCCAACCACACACAGCACGGTGATGGCAATCAATACCGATCCCAGGCAACCGGCCACCCGGTCAATCAGCGCCTTGACTGCCGCCTGACTCCCCTGGGTGCGGTATTCCGATAACACCGGCACAAACGCCTGGGCAAAGGCGCCCTCGGCAAACAGGCGTCGCATAAAGTTGGGGATTTTAAACGCCACAAAAAAGGCATCGGCGCCAGCTTCCGCCCCGATATAGCGGGCAAACACCACATCCCTGATCAATCCCAATACCCGCGACATCATGGTAAAACTGCCGACGATGGAACTGGACTTTAACAGCCCCCTGGTTGCCGGTTTGCTCCCCCGCTTATGCCCGGTGTCGGCACTGACTTGAGGCCCATCCTCTCGATTGGACAAACTGCTAAATCCTTCTTGTGGTCTCTGGAGCGCGCAGTGTACCAAAAACCCCGGCTAGGAGTCTGTCGGACTTAAGGCTGTCCTACTGCGAAACCGCCGACCAACTCAATCACGGAGCAACCTGCCCACTCTGTTCAATAAATAGCCATTAGCTATTTAATCTGTGGTTGATATAGCAGGTTTGCAATAAGGGTCTATACTGAAATCACGTTAACGAATTACGTAATACTCCAAAAACACGGGGCTGTCCCCAATTTTGGGATTGACCTCTCGAAGGCCGACGTCTTTACCTGGAAACCGCCAATTTCCGGGCAGTTGTAGGGCACCGACCTCCGCGACCAGACGGAGAATAAGACCATGCCGGGATTGTTTAAACGGGATATATTCGAATTATCAACCCTGATCAAACGCTTTTTGGCTGCCGATCGTTTACAACCGGGCCCATTTAGGCCACAACCCATACCCATTGCAAGTACTCACTCTCAAACCTGCCGTTGTCGGCAGTGTTGCGCTTTGAGATACCGCCAAGAGCGCGAATAAGCCATACCCCTGTTTCGGGAGACCGTGAAATGGCTGGTGGCGAAAATCTAACGGCGCTGGTGCTTTACTTCCTGCTGATTGTGGGGCTGGTGGTGGTGATTCTACTGGTGTCCTGGTTACTTGGACCCAGTTCCCGTAAAACCCGTTTAAAGCCGGGTCACGAGCAAGAGCCTGACCCGAGCCAACAAACCAATGAAGAGCCCTTTGAATCGGGCATTGTCTCGGTGGGGGATGCGCGACTGCGATTTTCTGCGCCGTTTTTTCTGGTGGCGATCTTTTTTGTCATTTTTGACCTGGAAGCGGTGTTTTTGTTTGCCTGGGTGATCGGCTTTGAAGAGTCGGGCATGGCCGGTTTTATCGAGGCGCTGATCTTTATCCTGATTTTGCTTGCCGGCCTGGCCTACTTGTGGAAGCTGGGCGCCCTGGACTGGGGCAAACACCAACAAACCGGCCGTCGGCAGCGACCACTGCCCACGGCCGAACACCTCAAGGCCCAATCTGCCCCCCAGCCCCCCGACCCCAAGGAGCAACCCTAAATGCGCTGGAGCCTGACCAAACCCGAGGATCTGATTCCGACTCAGCAACTGCCTGGCGGTTATACGATGGGGGCCGAGGGGGCCATCATTGGCGCTGACCCTGTAGCTTATCCAGAAGCTCCGGGGGCTGCGAGCGGTTTACCGGGGGCTAATGCCGGGGCTAATGGCTCTTTACCAGGGGCTAATGGCTCTGGCCCCAACGCCCAGGGCAAGGTGGCAAATCAGAATTTTGACGACGCTATCAAGCGCAATATGCTGTTTGCCCGGCTGGAGGATATGATCAACTGGGGCCGCAAGAATTCACTGTGGCCGTTTAACTTTGGCCTCTCCTGCTGTTATGTGGAGATGGCCACCGCCTTTACCAGTCGCCACGATATCGCCCGCTTTGGCGCGGAGGTGATTCGAGCCACTCCCCGTCAAGCGGATCTGATGGTGATCTCCGGCACTGTGTTCCGAAAGATGGCACCGGTGGTCAAACGCCTCTACGACCAGCTGCTGGAGCCGCGCTGGATTATTTCCATGGGCTCCTGCGCCAACTCCGGCGGCATGTTTGATATCTACTCAGTGGTGCAAGGGGTGGATAAGTTTCTACCGGTGGATGTGTATGTGCCGGGTTGCCCCCCGCGACCGGAAGCCCTGTTGCAGGGATTGACACTACTGCAGGAATCGATTGGTAAGGAACAGCGTCCACTCTCCTGGGTGGTGGGCGACCAGGGAATTTACAAAGCCCCACAGCGCTGTTTTCGCGATGAACTGAGCGAACAGCGCCGCCAGATGACCACTCTGCGGCCACCGGATGAGGTCTAGCTATGGCACTGGCTGAAAATGTAAGGGCCCAGGGCGTTCCCGACGATGAGATCACCGCCGCGCTCTTTGCAGAGTTCGGGAATAGGTCCCTGATCCCCCAGCACTGCGCCGACAGCGTCCCCAGCTTCTGGGTGGAGCGCGGGCAGTTAACGGCGGTGTTGACCTTTTTGAAGTTGAAGGGCTTTGAGATGCTGCTGGATCTCAGCGCTATCGACGAGCGCCTGCGCCAACACCGAGACGGCCAACCGGCCAGCGACTTTACGGTGTTTTATCACCTGCTGTCCTTTTCCCGCAACAGCGATGTACGACTTAAGGTAGCACTGGCGGAAACAGATACCCAATTGCCCTCGATCACCGGTCTCTGGGCCAATGCCAACTGGTACGAGCGAGAAGTGTGGGACATGTTCGGCATCAGCTTTGCAGGCCACCCCCACCTGTGCCGGATTTTGATGCCACCTACCTGGGAGGGGCATCCCCTGCGCAAGGAGCACCCGGCGCGGGCCACCGAGATGGATCCATTTGAGCTGCCCGACGACAAGCAGATCCGCGAACAGGAAGCCCTGCGCTTTAACCCGGACGACTGGGGCATGAAACGGACCTCCGATACCAGCGACTTTATGTTCCTCAACCTGGGCCCCAACCACCCGAGTGTGCACGGCGTTTTTCGCATTGCTCTGCAACTGGACGGTGAACAGCTGGTGGACTGTGTGCCGGATATCGGGTACCACCACCGCGGCGCGGAGAAAATGGGGGAACGGCAAAGTTGGCACACCTATATTCCGTACACCGATCGGGTCGATTACCTGGGCGGGGTGATGAACAACTTCCCCTATGTCATGGCGGTGGAACAGCTGGCGGGCATCGCCGTGCCACCCCGGGCGCAGATGATTCGCATTATGTTGGCGGAGCTCTACCGCATTGCCAGCCATTTGGTGTTTTATGGCACCTTTGCCCAGGATGTCGGCCAACTGTCACCGGTGTTTTACATGTTTATCGACCGGGAAAAGGTGTTCGACATCATCTCCGCCATTACCGGCGGCCGCATGCACAGCGGCTGGTTCCGCATCGGTGGCGTGTGCCAGGACCTGCCTAAAAACTGGGACAAGGCGATTCGGGAGTTTCTGGCGTGGATGCCTCCTCGATTGGATCACTACCAGAAGATGGTGATGGACAACGGCCTGGTCAAGCGCCGCACCCAGCATATCGGCGAATACAACACCACCGAAGCCCTGGAGTGGGGCATCACCGGTGCCGGCCTGCGCGCCACCGGGTTCGAGTGGGATTACCGCAAGACCCGCCCCTATTCCGGCTATGACCAGCTGGACTTTGAGATCCCCACCGGTCACAACGGTGACGCCTATGACCGTGCCGCCGTGCGCGTCGAGGAGATTCGCCAAAGCCTGCGCATTATTCAGCAATGTGTCGACCATATGCCGGAGGGCCCCTACATAGCTCAGCACCGGCTGAGCACGCCGCCCCCGAAAGAACGCACCATGAAGGATATCGAGACCCTGATCCAGCATTTTGTCAATGTCAGCTGGGGACCAGTGATTCCACCCGGGGAGTGCCATGTGGCCATCGAAGCCACCAAAGGCATCAACAGTTATTTTCTGGTTAGTGACGGCAGTACTAACAGTTACCGCACCCGTATCCGCACGCCCAGCTTTGCCCACTTGCAGATGATTCCCTATATCAGCAACGGTCTGTTTGTGGCGGATTTGATTGCGATTATTGCCAGTATCGATTTTGTGATGGCTGATGTGGATCGATAAAAGGGGAAGCTCATTACCGTGAACAGTTCAGCCTCCAATCTGGTTTCCGTGTTAAGCGAACAGGAGATCGCCGAAATCCGCGAGCTGGCCGCCCACTACGATTATCCCCAGGCCGCTTCCATTGAGGCGTTAAAAGTCGTACAGAAATACCGCGGTTGGATATCGGATCAATCCCTCGTTGCCATTGCCAGGGAGCTGCAAATGTCCGCCGAAGAACTGGACAGTGTGGCCACCTTTTACAGCCTGATTTTCCGCAGCCCCGTGGGCGACAACCTGTTAATGCTGTGCGACGGTATCAGCTGCTGGATGGCGGGCTGCGACCAGTTAAAGCGGAAAATTACCGATACCCTCGGCATCGACTACGGCGAAACCACCGGCGACAAGCGCTATACCCTGATCCCGGTCACCTGTCAGGGCGCCTGTGACCGCGCCCCGGTAATGTTAAAAAACTGGGAACTACACACCCGCCTCACAGAAGATTCAGTGACGGCACTACTGCGCGATGACAAGACAACGCCGCTGGAAAAAACGGCGCCACAGCTCAATGGGGATGCAGCGCCGCAGCTCAACAGAGATGAAGAGGACAGTAGATCGTGATTGAGCTCGAACCGACCCAGCGCCCGCTGACCCAACATATAGACCTGAGTCGGCCGCCCTACGATCTGACTCAGTATCAACAGGTCGGCGGTTACCAGGCAGTGAAAAAACTGCTGCAACAATTAACGCCGGCAGAGGGTCTGGAGCTATTAAAAGACTCGGAGCTCCGCGGACGCGGCGGTGCCGGCTTTCCCACCGGCATGAAATGGAGCTTTGTCCCCATGCAGGGACCGGACGGCGGCGACTATAAAGGCAACAAATATATCGTCGCCAACGCCGACGAAATGGAACCGGGCACCTTCAAAGACCGGTTGATTATGGAAGGCTGCCCCCATTTACTGGTGGAAGGTCTGATTTTAGGCGGTTTCATTCTGCAGGCCAGCACCGGTTATATTTTTATTCGCGGCGAATACCTCAAAGCCGCCGAGCTGCTGGAAAAGGCCATCCGGGCCTGCCGCGACCAGGGTTTGCTGGGTAAGAACATCCTCGGCAGCGACTGGCATTTTGATATCCACGTCCACACCAGTGCCGGGCGTTATATTTGCGGCGAGGAAACAGCACTGCTCAACTCCCTGGAAGGCAAGCGGGCCACACCGCGCGCGAAACCGCCGTTTCCTCAAATCAGCGGTCTCTGGGGCAAACCGACAATCGTTAACAACGTGGAGACCTTGTCCAACCTGCCCGCCATTATCAACTTTGGCGCCGACTGGTTTAAAAGCCTGAGCCTGACCCAAGATGCCGGCACCAAACTCTACGGCGTCAGCGGCCGTGTCAATACACCCGGATGCTGGGAACTGCCCATGGGCACCCCTGCGCGGGAACTGCTGGAGGAGTACGCCGGTGGCATGCGGGAGGGCCTGCAGTTGAAAACCTTTCTGCCCGGCGGCGGTTCCACCCCCCTGCTCCTTCCCGAACACCTGGACACCCCCATGGATTACACCGCCATCGGCCAGCTCGGCAGCCGACTGGGTACCGGTACCATGATTGTGATCGACGACCAGGTCAGTTTTATCGGTGCCATTAAAAACCTGGAGCACTTTTTTTCCCAGGAGTCCTGCGGTTTTTGCACCCCCTGTCGCGACGGTCTGCCCTGGGTGGAGAAAACGCTGGACAACCTGTTGGAAGGCCGCGGTACTCACGCCGATATCGCCTGGCTCGAGCGCGCGACACGTATGTTAAACATGGGCAACACCTTTTGTGCCCACGCACCCGGTGCCATGGGCCCTCTGGAAAGTGCCCTGAAATATTTCCGCGCCGATTTTGAAGCGCTGGTCGCTACTCAGTAGCCGGGGCAAGAGATAAAGGACAACCGGATCAACATGGCGAAGCTCACCATCGACAATAAAGATTACGAAGTTTCCGACGGCAACAATCTGCTGCACGCCTGTCTGTCGCTGGGACTGAATCTGCCCTATTTTTGCTGGCACCCCTGCATGGGTTCCATCGGCGCCTGTCGCCAGTGTGCCGTCAAGGTGTTTCAGGATGAAAAGGATGAGCGCGGCCGCCTGGTGATGGCCTGTATGACACCCGCCACCGACGGTACCCGCCTGAGCATCGAAGACACCCAGGCCAAGGACTTTCGCGCCGGCATTATCGAGTTGCTGATGACCAACCACCCCCACGATTGCCCGGTGTGCGAAGAAGGCGGGGAGTGTCACCTGCAAGACATGACGGTCATGAGCGGCCACACCTTCCGCGAGTACCGCAACACCAAGCGCACCCACCGCAACCAATATCTGGGCCCCTTTATCAACCATGAAATGAATCGTTGTATCGCCTGCTACCGCTGCGTGCGCTACTACCAGGACTACGCCGGCGGCAGCGATTTACAAGCCATGGGGACCCACAACCACGTCTACTTTGGCCGCCACAGTGACGGTGTACTGGAAAGTCCCTTTAGCGGCAACCTGGTGGAGGTCTGCCCCACCGGCGTTTTTACCGATAAAACCTTCAGCCAACACTATACCCGCAAATGGGATCTGCAAACCGCCCCCTCTGTTTGCCAACACTGCGCTCTGGGCTGCAACACTTCACCGGCGGAGAGATACGGTCGCCTCAAGCGCATCACCAACCGCTACCACTCGGCTGTCAACGGTTACTTCCTCTGCGACCGCGGCCGCTTTGGCTACGGATTTGTCAACGGAAAAAATCGACTCACGCACTGCCTGCAACAGCAAACGCCTCTGAGTGGAGAAAGTCCAGCAATTGCTACGGCCAAAAACAGCAGCCCCTGTGAAGCCCCTGCGGCCTTGGAACATCTCACCGAGCTGGTACACGATCAGGGCACTATCGCCATCGGCTCTCCCAGGGCCTCTCTGGAAAGCAACTTTGCCCTGCAACAGGCGGTCGGCGAAGACAACTTTTACGCGGGTTTTACGCCCCGGGAAGACGCCGCTATCCGCCATATCGTACACCTGTACCGGCACCAGGCGATTGCGCCCTCGTCACTGCAGACCGTGGAAAACTGCGATGCGGTATTAGTCTTAGGCGAAGACCTGATTAACACCGCACCGCTTTTGGCACTGAGTATTCGCCAGAGTGTGCGCCAAAAAGCCAAACAACTGGCGGCAGCCGCTCACATTCCCTCCTGGCAGGACGCGGCTGTGCGCGAACTGGCCCAGCAGGACCGCAGCCCCCTTTATATTCTGCATCCTACCGCCACCGATCTGGATGCGATTGCCACCGCCTGCTGCCACCTGTCCCCTGATGCCATCGCCGCCTTCGGCCATGCCCTGGCAGACCAGATTTGCGACAACACCGCCACAGGCACTGGCATGGGCCGGGAGCAACAAGCCCTGCTCGGCACTATCGCCGATCGTTTGCTGAGCGCAGAACGTCCCCTGATCGTGGCAGGCAGTTCCCTGCTCAACGCCGCCTTGATCAACGCTGCTGGCGCGGTGGCGCAAGCCCTTTACGAGAAAAAACAACAGCCGATCAACGTGCATTTCACCCTGCCCGAGTGCAATAGCATGGGGCTGGCCCTGCTAACCGAGCAACAGCCAGCACAGGGGTTGAGCGCTGCACTCAACCGCATACACCACGGCGAAGCCAATAACCTGATCGTACTGGAAAACGACCTCCACCGCCGCTGTGACAGCAGCCAGCTAGATCAGGCAATCGACAAACTGCACACCTTGGCAGTGCTCGATCACAGCTGGCAGGAAAACTGCAATCGCGCCGATCTGGTTTTACCCGCCAGCAGCTTTGCCGAAACCAATGGTACCCTGGTCAATAGTGAAGGCAGAGCCCAGCGTTTCTACGCGGTTTACCCCAGTGACACCACGCTCACCCAGGCGCAGCCCAGCTGGCAGTGGCTCAATCAGGCACTGGCTAACCGGTGGCAACACTTTGATGCCATTACCCAAGCCTGTGCGGATCAGCACAAAAACCTGCGGGGCCTCGCCGACATTGCTCCCGACGCGGAATTCCGCCAGGCGGGATTAAAGGTGCCCCGCATGTCCCACCGTTACAGTGGCCGCACTGCGATCAACGCCGGCCGCCATGTCAGCGAGCCCAAACAGCCCCAGGACACGCAAACACCCCTGGCGTTCAGCATGGAGGGCAACAGCAACCAATTGCCACCCAGCTTGCGTCCCGGCACCTGGGCACCGGGCTGGAATTCCAACCAGTCGATTCACAAATTCCAGGACGAAGTGGGCGGCGCGCTCGCTGGCGGCCCCAGTGGTTTGTGCCTGTTTGAACAGGGGGCCAGTCACAACTCGATCATCAAACCGCTCAGCGAACCCTCCGCAACCGCAGAGGAGGGGCTACAGCCGTTCCCGCTGTACCATATCTTCGGCAGTGAAGAACTGAGTGCTAACGCCGCCCCTATCGCCGAGCGCACACCGCACAGCTATATCGCTGTCAGCCCCGCTGATGCCGCAACACTGGCACTGGAAAGCGGTGACGGTGCCGAATTCAGTATTCACAATTACCACTTCTGCCTGGCGGTGAGAATCTTTCCGGAGCTGGCTCCAGGACTGGTGGGATTGCCCATGGGACTGCCCCTGGGTCAGGGACAGTTACACCCTGGTCACCTCGCCCATCCACTACACCTGCGCAAGTCGTCCAGTTGGCAGCGACCCGCCGATAACGGCAATGTGATTGCCTCCGATGGAGTAACCAGCCCATGACCAGCTTGGTCCTGATCCCGTTACTGCTCGCTTGCCTGTTGGGGCTGGCGGCGGTGTTAATCTGGCTGGAACGACGCCTGCTGGGTATCTGGCAGGACCGGCTGGGTCCCAACCGGGTCGGTCCGCTGGGCATTGGACAGGTACTGGCGGATATGATCAAAATTTTTACCAAGGAGGACTGGATTCCGCCATTTGCCGACAAAGGGGTTTTTGTCCTCGCCCCCACCATTGTGGTAATTACCATGTTGACCGCGTTTGCGGTCATACCGCTGGCGCCGGGGTTGGGCATCAGCGATTTGAACATCGGGCTGCTGTTTATTCTGGCCATGAGTTCTCTGGCCGCCTACAGTGTGATGCTGGCGGGCTACGCTTCCAACAACAAATACGCCCTGCTGGGCAGCTTGCGCGCCGCCGCCCAGACCGTGAGTTATGAGGTGTTTATGGGGCTCGCCCTGATGGGAGTGGTGATTCTGGCCGGCACCTTTAACTTGCGGGGCATTGTCGAGGCCCAGGCAGCCAACGGTTGGTATATTGTGCCGCAGTTTGCCGGTTTTCTGGTGTTCCTGATCGCCGGCATTGCCGAAAGTCACCGTCTGCCCTTCGACCTGCCGGAGGCTGAGCACGAAATTGTCGCCGGTTTTCACACCGAATATTCCGGCATGAAGTTTGGCCTGTTTTTTATCGGTGAATACCTGGGGGTTGCCCTGATCTCGGCACTGATTACCACCCTGTTTTTTGGTGGTTGGCTGGGCCCGGCGCTGTTACCGCCACTGTTCTGGTTCTGTCTGAAAACCTTTGTGTTTATCTGCTTTTTCATCTTATTGCGCGCTGCGATTCCGCGCCCGCGCTACGATCAATTGATGATGTTCGGCTGGAAAGTGATGTTGCCCCTGGCCCTGACAAACCTGGTGGGCACCGCCGCCGTGGTGCTATCGCTGAACAGTTAACCATGCGACACCAGACAAGAGGAAGGTACGGTAAATGCTCTCACCACTGAAAGACTTGGCCTCCCAGGTAAAAACCCTGTGGACGGTACTGCAGCACACTTTTACCAAAGCCGACACGGTGCAATACCCCGAGCAGAAACCCTACACACCACCGCGCTACCGCGCCCGTATCGTGCTGACCCGCGATCCCGATGGCGAAGAGCGCTGTGTGGCCTGCAACCTGTGTGCCGCTGCCTGCCCGGTGGACTGCATCGCCCTGCAGAAAGCTGAAGACGAAGACGGACGCTGGTACCCGGAGTGGTTTCGCATCAATTTTTCCCGCTGCATTTTATGCGGCCTGTGTGAAGAAGCCTGCCCGACTTATGCCATCCAACTGACACCGGACTTCGAATACTGCGAATACAACCGCCAAAACATGGTGTACGAAAAAGAACACCTGCTGATCAGCGGGCCGGGCAAATACCACGACTACAACTTCTACCGGGTGGCAGGCAAAGCGATTAAAGGCAAAGACAAGGGCCAGGCCCTGGCGGAAGAAGAGCCCATCAACATCAAGAGCCTGTTGCCCTAGGTCGAGAGAATGGGGGGATTACATCATGAAGCCCAAAATGTGGCGTCAATCAACTTGAGAGGCACAAGATGAGCGCGACCTTTACCAGTACGCTGTTTTATCTGGCCGCCTTTATCGCTGTAGCGGCCACGTTACTGACCATTACCCGCAGCAATGCCGCCCACGCGCTGCTCTACCTGGTGGTGTCACTGCTGGCAATCGCAGTAATTTTTTATATGTTGGGCGCCCCCCTGGCCGGCGCCCTGGAAGTGATTGTTTATGCCGGCGCAATTATGGTGCTGTTTGTGTTTGTCATTATGATGCTTAACGCCGGCCACAACACCGCCGAGCAGGAAAAACAGTGGTTATCCGCCACCGCCTGGAAAGGTCCGGCGCTGTTATGCACCCTGCTGTTACTGCAACTGCTGACTCTGCTCACACAGGGAGATAAAGCGTTGGTCGACAGTCATATCAGCGCCAAGCAGGTGGGTATTTTACTCTACGGCCCCTACCTGTTGGCGGTGGAATTGGCCTCAATGTTGCTGCTGGCAGGCCTGGTGGGTGCCTATCACTTGGGCCGCGACAATCGCTCTGTTCCCGACGTGGAGGAGTCCCCATGACCGGTATCCCGATAGAGCACGCGATTGTGCTGGCCGCCATTTTATTTTGCCTGGGCTTTGTCGGTGTGTTGACCCGGCGCAATATCCTGTTTGTGTTAATGAGTCTGGAAATCATGCTCAACGCCGCCGGCCTGGCGTTTGTGGCGGCGTCGGCACGCTGGCAGCAAGCGGATGGACAAATTATGTTTTTGATGATTTTAACCCTGGCCGCCGCTGAAGTGGCGGTGGGACTGGCGCTCATTATCCAGCTCTACAAGCGCTACCACACGCTGGATATTGACGTTTTGAGTCGACTGCGAGGTTAACGGGCGATGGTGTGCCCCCAACAAACAGATAGGCGATAAACCATGGAACAGCTCTGGCTTATTCCCACTTTTCCGCTGCTGGGTTTCCTGGCGCTGACACTGTTGCCGTTAATCCTGGGTCCAATGCCCAAATACCTGACAGCCATTATCGGTGCCGGCAGTGTCGGTTTATCGGCGTTGATGACCGCATTGGTAGGCAGCGCCTTTCTCGACAGCGGTTTACTCGACACTCAGTCCCCCTACTACACCCAACAGGTGTGGCAGTGGTTGAGTAGCGCCAATCTCCAGGTAGCGTTTGGATTCCACCTGGATACGCTCTCCCTGACGATGCTCGGCGTTATTACCGGCATCGGTTTTTTAATCCATGTCTATGCCACCGGCTTTATGGCGGGCGATCCCGGTTATGCGCGTTTTTTCAGTTATATGAACCTGTTTGTGGCGGCCATGATTACCCTGGTGCTGGCCGACAACCTGGTTTTGCTCTATCTGGGATGGGAAGGCGTCGGCCTGTGCAGTTATCTGTTGATCGGATTTTGGTACGACAATCCCCACAATGGTTACTGCGCCCGCAAAGCGTTTGTGGTCACCCGCGTCGGTGATACCGCTATGGCCATCGGCCTGTTCTTGCTGTTCAAGGAAATGGGCAATTTACATCTTGGTGATCTGCTGGCGGCGGCCCCCGACCGCTGGCAAACCGGTGATGCCACCGTGACCCTGATCGCCTTCTTACTGATCGGCGGTGCCGTGGGTAAATCGGCACAATTGCCGCTGCAAACCTGGCTGCCGGATGCCATGGCTGGCCCCACGCCCATCAGTGCCCTGATCCACGCCGCCACCATGGTGACCGCCGGGGTCTATCTGATCGCCCGCACCCACCCCCTGTTTCTGCTGGCACCGGACGCGCAGTTGGCAGTGGCGTTTATCGGCGCCGTGACGTTGCTGATGGCCGGTTTTACCGCGCTGACTCAAAGCGATATCAAACGTATTCTCGCCTACTCCACCGTCAGCCAGATCGGCTATATGTTTTTGGCGCTGGGGGTTGGCGCCTGGAGCGGCGCCATTTTTCACCTGATGACCCACGCCTTTTTTAAAGCGTTGCTCTTTTTGGCCGCAGGCACCGTTATCTTAAGCCTACATCACGAGCACAACATTTTTAACATGGGCGGCATGCGCCGGCGACTGCCGTGGGCATTCGCCTGTTTTGTAATCGGCTCCGCCGCGCTGGCAGCCCTGCCGTTTACCTCGGGTTATTACAGTAAACACGAGATTATGCTGGCGGCCTGGTCGCTGCCAGATTACGGTCCCGCACTTTGGGGACTGGGGCTGGCGGGCGCCTTCCTCACCGCCATCTACAGTTTCCGGTTGGTATTTGTCGTGTTTTTTGGCGAGACCTCCAGCCACTATGCCGACGCCCGGGAAGCCCGCGGCGCCAGCATGATTGTGCCCCTGGGGTTGCTCTGCTTCCTGGCACTGACCGGCGGTTACCGGACCTTGCAGCTGGATTCCGTGTTACCGCACTTGGCGCACACCAGCGTTGCACGCGGTGTGAACCTGCTGACCAATGCCGCACCCTTTATCGGCCTGCTGATCAGCTATTTGTTGTTTGGCGCGCGCCTCATCAATCCGGATAGTTTGACAGCCAGTGCCATTGGTCGCCAGCTGCACCGGTTTTGGTTTAGCGGCTGGGCCATGGACTGGATCTACCACCAGCTATTTGTGCGCCCCTGGTTGTGGATCGCCAGAATCAATCGCAAGGACGTGGTGGATCAGATGTATGTGGCCATTGCGGCTGTCAACCGCTGGGCCCATGTATGCCTGACCATGAGTCAAACCGGGCGTTTGCGCTGGTACGCCAGCAGCCTGGCGCTGGGGGCGGTGCTGATACTGGGGGTCGGGCTTTGGCCATAAACAATTCCGCCAAACACACACAACGGGGGAAGTAACTGTATGTTACTGGTCTATTTGATTGGCATCCTGTTTATCGGCGGCCTGCTGGCCTGGCTGGCGGAACGCGCCAATGCCCAACTGCCGCGCTGGATTGCGCTGATTGCTGTGGCCATCGACCTGCTGCTGGTGATGGGGCTGGCCCCACAGTTTAGCGCCAGCGGCGCGGACGGATGGCAACTGCAGTACAGCGCTCCCTGGATTCCCCGCTTTGGCATCCAGTTTCATTTCGCCGCCGATGGTCTCAGTTACCTGATGTTGCTGCTGACCAGTTTTCTGGGCCTGATCGCAGTGGCCGCTGCCTGGTCAGAGATCCAGAAACGCAGTGGTTTTTTCTACTTTAACTTACTCTGGGTTCTGGCCGGAGTGCTTGGCATTTTTACGGCGCTGGACCTGTTTTTGTTTTTCTTCTTCTGGGAAGTGATGCTCATTCCCATGTATTTTGTGATTGCCATCTGGGGGCACGAAAATCGCACCTATGCCGCTATCAAGTTCTTTATTTTTACCCAGGTAAGCGGTTTGTTGCTACTGCTGGCCATTCTGCTACTGGCACTGCTGCACCAGCAACAAACCGGCGTCTGGAGCTTTGATTACCTGGTATTAAAAGACACCTCAATACCATCCCAATGGGGCTGGTGGCTGATGCTGGGCTTTTTCCTGGCGTTCGCCACCAAATTGCCCTCGGTGCCGCTGCACACCTGGCTGCCCGATGCGCATACCCAGGCCCCCACCGCCGGCAGTGTCATTTTGGCCGGTGTACTGCTGAAAACCGGCGCCTATGGTTTGCTGCGCTTTATCGGTCCCCTGTTTCCCGAGGCCGCCCAGGACTTCGCACCCGCCGCCATGACCCTGGGTATGATCAGTGTGCTCTACGGCGCAGCCATGGCTTTTGCCCAAACCGATATGAAACGCCTGGTGGCCTACTCCAGTATCAGCCATATGGGTTTTATCACCCTGGGGGTATTTGCAGCGCTGATGCCGGGCAGCCTGGCGACGGAGCAGCGGTTTATTGCCCAGCAGGGGGCAGTGGTGACCATGGTCGCCCATGGACTCAGCTCCGCCGCGTTGTTTGCCTTGGCCGGCGCTTTGCAACACCGCCTGCACACGCGCGAGTTTGGGAAGATGGGGGGCTACTGGAAAGCGGCACCGCGCTTTGGTGGCTGCGCACTGTTTTTCTGCCTGGCAGCCTTGGGACTGCCGGGTCTGGCCAACTTTATCGGCGAATTTATGGTGCTGCTGGGCAGTTTCCCCCTCTATCCTCTGGTGACTGTACTGGCGGCCCTGGGCATGATCGCCGCGCCCGCCTACGCCCTGATGGTGATTCAAAAAGCGTTTCACGGCGAGCCCAGCCCCGGCCCGCAACCGGCAGATCTCAATGGGCGGGAGATGGGCATGATGGGGGCGTTGATAGTACTGACTGTGTATCTGGGTTTTTACCCCCAGCAGCTGCTCGATATAGTCGCGCCCGTGCTGTTGCAGATGGCCGAGCTTCCCGGCCCAGTGCCCTTGGCACAACAATAGACAACGGTCCCGTTGGCGAAGACCATCGATAATTAGCCTCGGCCATTAACGGAAAGGTAAATCACAATGAATCCTGAGACCGGCCTTGACCCAACCGCCTACCAGATCCAGGCGCCCGAGCTGCTCGCCCTGCTGCCGCTGCTAATCCTGACCGGCGGCACTGTACTGGTTATGCTGGTCTCCGCCTTTGCACGTCGCCGCCAGAATTGCCACCGCCTGGTCGCCTGGTTGAGTGCGCTGACGCTGGCTTTAGCGATCGGTAGCCTCCCCACCGCCGCCCGGCAGGCACCTCTGGCGGTGACTCCCCTGTTACTGATGGATTCCTTTGGTTTGCTAACCATGGGACTGATTATGGGCGCAGCCCTGTGCTGCTGCCTGCTGGGCTACCCCTACTGGCAACAACGCACCATTCACCGGGAGGAGTTTTACCTGCTATTGCTGATGGGCGCCCTGGGCGCCGTGGTACTCAGTTGTTCCCAGCACTTTGTGGCACTGTTATTGGGATTGGAAACCCTGGGTGTGGCCCTGTTCGCAATGATCGCCTACAGCACTCGCCTGGAATCGACGGACGGCGCCCAGCGCTGGCTGCAATCCGCTGCCATCGACCACTCCCTGGAGGCGGGGCTCAAATACCTGGTATTGTCTGGCGTGGCCTCTGCCCTGTTGCTGTTTGGCATCGCCCTGTTGTATCTCAACAGCGGTCACCTCGATTTTGGCGGCTTTACCCACAACCTGACTGAGGCCACCGAGCAGACAACCGGCGGTGCGATTATTGTCTATGCCGGCCTCGGCCTGTTGTTGGCGGGCATTGGCTTTAAGCTGTCACTGTTCCCTTTCCACCTGTGGACGCCGGACGTCTACCAGGGGGCTCCCGCCCCGGTCACTACCTTTGTGGCTACGGTCTCTAAAGCCGCTATTTTCGTGGTGCTGTTGCGCCTGTTTGCGGTGAGCAACGGTCTCAGCCTGTCACCGGTGGCCGATGTAATCGCCGTGATTGCCGGCCTCTCCATGGTCGCGGGCAACTGGCTCGCCCTGATGCAAAACAACCTGAAACGCCTGCTGGCCTATTCCTCCATCGCCCACTTGGGTTATATCCTGATAGCGTTTTTAACCTTGCAAACCCAAAACCTGGCTCTGGCGTTAGAAGCCTCGGTGGTCTATCTCAGCGCGTATATGGCGACCAGCCTGGTGGCATTTGGGATAGTCACCCTACTGGCCACGGACCTGAGTCACAGCGACGCGGCCGAGGACCAGATTGAGCGCTGCCAGCTGGCTCAGTATCGCGGCCTGTTTTGGCAACATCCGCTGGTCGCGCTGGCATTAACCGTGGCCCTGCTGTCGCTGGCGGGTATTCCGCTGACGTTTGGTTTTATCGGCAAGTTTTATCTGTTTGCCGCCGGGATTGAAGCGGGATTGTGGTGGCTGTTAGCAGCCTTGGTCATCGGTAGCGGTATCGGCCTGTTTTATTACCTGCGAGTGATCACCACCCTGTTTAAGGGGGTGGATAGCAGCAGTACCCGCAGTCCCTGGCATGTGACCTCTGCACACATCACCGCCACCTTTGTACTGGGGCTGTTAACCTTGGGACTGATTGCTTTTGGGGTCTATCCCCAACCGGTCTTGGAGCCGTTACAGGCATTGGCCACACAGCTGATAGAGCCCGCTGCCCAGGTGGTCATTTCCAACCCCTGAACCACCGAAGAATCCGGGTGCCAACAGGCGTTTTGCCCTAAAACGATACGCAGCGTACGCCACCATGGCGCAGGCAACTGACGCGATAAAACCAGCCTCATATACAAGCCCCGTCACCTTATAAACAGGATCACCAGGGTGGCTGTGGGGCTGAACATGGCCCTCCACATCGCAGAACCAAAGATCAACAGCAGACCGGTAAAATACGCTTGTTTGCCTTGCATGGTGGCAGCTCCTGCGAAAAAAGCCCGAATTGGCTGAGGCCTGAGGGGTGATAAGAGGCTCTCAGTGTTTCACAAGCAAACTGATGATGCTATTCAACCTTGGTCGAACCACTTCGCAGGCGGGCAGTCCTCATCTTTTGGGTAACACGGGTTACCCTAGTGTATAAATATCGTACCGACTGGACTTTCCGCGCAATTGATACGACGGTTGCCGCTGATTGAGGGTAGGCGCTTTTCGGGGCCGCTTGACAACCACCCGGTATTTCGCTGTTGCCAAACACAACGCCAACAACTGATCCGCATCGAGATCCCGACCCACAATGGTATGAAAAGCCTTCATCTCCTTTTTCACGTCCGCGGTCTTGCTGCGCTCTGGAAACATCGGATCGACATAAATAACATCCGGTTTTTGATGTTCCCCGATGGACTCCAGAAAAGAGAAGCTGTCCCCCTGCACAAGCTGCATACGTTCAACAATCTGCATCAATTCCGGGTCTTGCAGCCGCGCGTGTTTCTCAGCCCTTGCCAGGCCGTCGGCCAGCAATGTGTGAACCACCGGTGAACGCTCCACCATTGTCAGTGAACACCCCAGGGTCGCCAACACGAACGCGTCTTTGCCCAACCCCGCCGTGACATCCAAAACCGTCGGGTAAAGCCCGGCCTTCAGGCCCACCGCCTTGGCGATCATCTGCCCTTTGCCACCGCCGAACTTGCGGCGATGATTAGCACTCCCGGCGACAAAATCCGCACGTATCGGACCCGGGGCCTTTTTCCCGGTCTGTTGCAGGCTAATACCTTCCGACCCTACCAGTAACACAAATTCATGGTCGGAGTGGGCGCGCAGATCTGGCGCTGCCAGCAAGGCCAAACCCAAACGCTCTGCCAACGGTTGTGCAATAGCGGTGTAATCGCCGGATACCGCGGCAACAGCCAGCTGTTGGGCCAATGAAGTCTCTTGCATACCACCTGTTCCTGCAGTGAGAGCGCGACAGCAATTTCCCGCTCCCTGCTTGGGTGAAGGTCTGCAACCGGCGATGGATAGTCAGGCTGGGTGGGCGGGTGGGCGTTAGTCTTGAGCCACCTGCAGGTGGGCCAGGGTGTCCAGCTGTGCTACCAGATCTTGTGCAGAGTCTGCCTGGATCATATCGGCACAGCCGTAGGTCTGCAGATCGCCGTCATCATTGCGCTGACTGAATACGAGGTAGGACTGATCCTTGCGCAGCATCTCGACGCAATCGCTAAAATCCACCCGGAAGGTCACATTGGTCTCGCCACTTCCCTTCCAGTCTCTCAGCACTTGCCCGGTATACACGACGGCTTCAGAGGCCATCATACCGCGATAGGTCATGGCGGGATTCACAAGATTGCCAACCCGCTTTACTTTCAACAGGGATACCTGATCGGACTGACCGAAACGCTCGGCGATATCGGACCCAGCAACAGCGGCACCGCTAAACACTAATCCGGCGCCCAGCAGCAGCGCCCCTTGACGGGCCAGTTTTTGAGTTCGAAGGAATATCGACAAAGCGCGCTTTGACATAATGAATTTGCCCTTGTTCCACTCTTGTTAGACTGTTTTTTCCCGGCCGGGTTCTTTCGCCCGGCGCCCATCGGCAACTATGCCATCAGCGTATGCGGCGCTACCTATGAAGTTGCGCTAAGCATACACTGCTGGTGAACAATGGCAAACGTTTATTTTTTAACCAGAAAAATCAATAAGTTAGCGCCGCCTGCGAGCGCGAGATAGCGCCAAACCGACCACTCCCAGGGTCAACAGCCCGGGCACCAACGCAATATTGATCAATTTCATGCGCCACTCCAGCGCTTCGATATCCCGGTTTAACTGGTGTTGTACCTGACGCAGCTCTTTTCGAATCTGCAGTTTCTTCTGGCCAAAGGCCTCCACTTCAGCCTGTTGTTCAGGTGTCAGCGTCACGACCGCCTGCCCGGACTCATCCTGGCTCAACTGGCGTATTTTAGTCTCCAGCTCTTCCAGCTTTTCAATCAGTAGCTGCTCCTGCTCCCTGAAACGTTGGGCCGCTTTGAGTTCAAGCTCGTCGACGCGCTCAAACGGTCGCGAGTACGTGCCGCGGGAGCGCACGCTGATGAGGTCGGCACTGCCCCCCAGATTTTCCACCGCGTTGGCTACAAAATCGCCGTTGTTGGCCCAGGGAGCCGCCACCCGCTGACCAAAAAAGTTGCTCACCTGCACCCACAAACGGTCGGTCAACAGGTCGGTGTCAGCCACGATCAACACATTGATATCCTCTTTGGACTCCGCCAAATGCTCGCTGTCGGGCGAGGCCGTTTCCCCGCCTGCAGACTCGCCACCGCTCTCAATGTCAGTAGCGGCCGCCCCCTCTTCAGTCTCGGCACCGGAATTTTCCGCTGGCGATTTGGGTCTGCCCTCGGGGAAAGCGGTTCCGGCTGGCCCCTGCACCCGCGCCGCGAGGGTATAGTGCTCGCCGGTGGGTTCAAACGTTTTCAACAACTGGCTGTGATCACGCAAGGCGACAAACTGAGACGAGGCCATGGGCATGGCCAGGTCACTGGAACTCAACAGCGCTGTAAAGCGGGTGTTGGCATCCGGGCTGGCCGCCAGAGCGCCGACTGTCGCCACATTAATCGTTTCCAGATTCGAGGTGGTGATATCCCCGTTGACCAGGGAATCGGACTGCAAACCGAGGATACCCAAGTGTGGCAGCGGCAGATTATTGTCACCCGCCGCCAGCCGCAGGGCCCATTTGGCGTCGCCTACCACTTGGCCAGGATCGTAGCTGATACCCCAGGCCCTAAACAGTGTCGGCAAATCCGAGCTACTGGCCGCCGGCATCGCCATCATGCCACCGGCCGCCATTTCAAAATGGGGATCGACAAAAATCAGCGCTTTGCCGCCCCCCAGTACATACTGATCAATAGCGTAGCGGGTTTGCTCGGACAGGCCAATGGGATGGATCACCATCAGCACATCGACATCATCGTCGACCTGCTGCAACTGAGTGTCGAGCTTCCGCACGGTCGCCAGTTTTTGCAATTGCTCGATGACCAGCCAGGTTTCACCCGGTCGGCGCTGGGCAAAATCGTAGCCTCCCATCGCGTTTTCATTGGTCAACACCCCCACCACTGTCGGCGAACTGTCGGCCAGCCGGTAGATCAATTGGCTGATATCGTATTCCAGAAATGCTTCCCGCTCCTGGTTGAAGAAGCTGATGACCTGGCGTTCAGCCTCACTCTCACCGCCCTCCTCAGCAGTGCTCAACTGACCGACCAGGCCAAAATAGATGGCATCCCCGCCCACGGTGGCGGGAATCCCCTGCAAACCGTATTCCGCGGCTTTGTCTTCCTCTTCGCTAAAGGGCTCCGGGTCCACAATATTGAAGCGAATCTTGCCACCGCTGACCAGGCTGTATTCCTGCAACAGTTCGCGCACGCGTTTGGCGTAATCGCGCAGTTGCGGCAACTCCTGGGAGGCTTTGTCAGAGAAAAACAGCTCCAGTGTTACCGGCTGCTCCATCTTCTTCAGAATAGCGCGGGTGCCATCGGAGAGAGTATAGAGTCGATCCTCTGTCAGATCGGCACGCCAGGCCGGCAGATTTTGTACCCCCCCCATAATCAACACCAAAGCCACCAGCAAACCGGCCAAACCCAACCCGGAGCGAACCCCTTGACCTTTGGTTGAATATTCTTTGCTCATTAGTCCGCCTTCTTCAGCTCAATCACTATTACAGTTGCCGCCAGCCAGACACCGATAAACACCACAAAAAACAGCAGGTCCCGCAGGTCCAGCACACCGCGACTGATGCCCTGGTAGTGGGTTAAAAAACTCAACGCTGCGAGCGCGTCCAACAGCCAAACCGGCGTCCAACCGTAGAACGCTTTCAGCAGCAGAGGGAAACCGATGAGAATAAACAGAAAACAGACACTGACGGTGAGGATAAACGCGATCACTTGGTTGCGGGTTGCTGCCGACATACAGGAGCCGACCGCCAAAAACGCGCCCGACATCAGCCAGCTGCCCAGGTAGGCCGCGAGGATCACACCGTTGTCCGGATTGCCCAGGTAATTGACGGTCAACCAGATGGGAAAGGTGAGCAACAGCGCCAGACCGGTAAACAGCCAGGCCGCCAAAAACTTACCCAAAACAGCATCCACCACCGTGATTGGCAGTGTCATCAGCAGCTCAACGGTGCCCGCCTTGCGCTCCTCGGACCAGAGCCGCATGGCAATTGGCGGCACCAGAATCAGATATAACCAGGGGTGAAAGGTAAAAAACGCGGCCAGGTCCGCCTGCCCGCGGGCAAAAAAGTTACCCAGCTCAAAAGTAAAAAAACCACTCAGCATTAAAAAGATGACAATAAAGACATAGGCCAGGGGTGTGGCGAAATACCCCGCCAACTCGCGCTTTAACAACACCCGGGTGCGGCCCCAGGAGCAGGAGAGTGCACTGTTTCTACCCAATAACATTACAACTGCCCCCCGGTTACACTGCGAAACACATCGTCGAGACGCCCAAGGTCCACGTGCAGTTCGTCAACTTGCCAGTCATTGTCCTGAATGGCTTTGCTTACGGCCGTATAAATCTCCTGGCCCGCCTGTGGGAACACGGTAAAGGTTCTTGCATGGTCCAAATCCTGCTCGATGGTCTCGACCCCGGGTAGCTCTCTCAACACGCTGGTCACTCCCTGTTGGTCAAAAGTGGCATCATCCACCAGTTGCAGGGTCACTGCCCGGTAGTAACGCGATTGGGTCTGCAGTTCCGCCGGCGTACCGTCGGCTACGATCTCGCCATTGTTGATAATGATAGCCCGGGAACAAACTGCACTCACTTCCTCAAGAATGTGGGTGGAAATAATCACAATCTTGTCTCTGGACAAATTGTGGATCAATTCCCGCACTTGATACTTCTGGTTGGGGTCCAAACCGTCTGTGGGTTCATCCAGGATCAACACCCTGGGATCGTGAATAATCGCTTGGGCCAGCCCCACGCGACGCTTAAAGCCCTTGGAGAGGGTCTCGATAGGCTGCTGCAATACCTTTTCCAGTTCGAGCCGTTTGATGACATCTTCAATACGTGCCTTGGCGCGATCGCGATCAAAACCGCGCACTTCGGCAATAAAGCGGAGAAACTGCAGGGTTGTCATATCCCCGTAACTGGGAGCGCCCTCGGGCAAGTAGCCGATCTGGGATTTAACCGCAATAGGTTTTTCCCCTATGTCGGCTCCAAAAACCTGTACACTGCCGGCGTCAGGCGTCAAAAATCCTGTAATCATTTTCATGGTAGTTGATTTTCCGGCACCGTTGGGGCCGAGAAAACCGAGAATCTCACCCGGAGCGACAGAGAAAGAGAGGTTGTTAACGGCGGTAAATTCGCCAAATTTTTTCGTCAGATTATGTATTTCAATCATATTACTGGCAAAGGCCTGACGCTTATTATTGTAAATGGGGGGGGAAATATAAGGCTGGCGCAACGGATTTACAACCACTGCCTGCGCCTTGGGGCCAGCCGGTCTTCATCTTGCAGCAGATCCGGTGTGCCACCTCCACACCGTGCTGCCACCTCCACACCGTGCTGCCAGGCTTCCCGCATGGTCTTTTCAAGGTGGGCGATTGGGTTTGGCTACCCCAATGGTTATGGGACTTACATGGGTAACAACTCCAGCTCCACCCGCCGGTTGGCCTGACGTCCATCGCCGGAGTCATTACTGGCGATCGGATAACGCGGCCCATAACCTGCAGCCTGCACTCGTCCAGCCGCCACTTGGCGCTGAATCAGGTACTGCCTGACGCTATCGGCCCGCTGTTCACTCAGTGTTTGGTTTAATTCCAGACTGCCGGTGGAGTCGGTGTGCCCAGCCACCTTGATGGCGGTGCGATCAAATTCGGTAAGCACCGTCGCCACTCCGTCCAGAACGCCGTAAAAGTCGGGGCGGATCTCATAGCGACCGGTGGCAAAAGTGATATTGCCCGGCATGACCAGGCGGATATTGTCGCCTTCGCGTTGAACCCGGACACCGGTATTTTGCAGGCGTTCACGTAAGGCCGCCTCCTGGCGATCCATATAATAACCTATGCCGGCGCCAATGGCTCCACCTGCGACCGCGCCGGTCAGGGCACCTTTTTTGCGATCTTCATCACTGGCGGTGGCAGCACCTACAACCGCCCCCGCAACGGCACCAATTCCAGCCCCTCGCGCCGTGTTGCTGGTTTTTTGTTCGCCCGTATAGGGATCGACGGTGGTACATGCCACCAGGCTGACAATCCCGGCCAAAAACAATGCAGTTTGAAAAAGTTTCATGCTATTGAGTCCCTCCTTCTTTGTAGCTCGAAAATAGCATCCTTGAATGAGACTAGTCAAAGATTCCGATAGTTTCCTCCCGCCAATGAATATTTCCTCCCGCCAATGAATATTGATTATCACGATCGGTTGACCGAAGCACCACTGCATCGTTACGCTTGCCACAGAACGATCTGGCCCAAAGCGCGACATGAGCCGTCAGCAACATTTTTTTGAAATTTTTATTTTGGAGCACGCTATGCACTCTCCCTATGGAGCGGCCCGCGCACGTGTCAGAGATTCTCTCGGCCTTGTAGCAATCCGTCTGCTTGCCTTGTTTTTAGTACCCTTGGTAACAGCCTGCAGTCAATATACGGTCACCCTCAATGAAAATCCGATCTACACGCCCCCAACCCTGTTTACCGGTTTCGAGGCCCCAGACCCTAACCTGCGAGCTTGCCTCGACCAGACCATTAAAGACAAGCGCATCACCGAGCCGTCACAACTTAAACACCTAGTGTGTACCCATGCCGGCATCAAAGACCTGGAAGGCATAGGCCAGTTTGTGCAACTGCAGGCCATAGACCTAAGCCACAACAGCCTGACATCCCTAAACCCGCTGGCCCCACTCAGCCAATTGCGCCAGTTGTTGCTGGAGGACAATCGTCTGACAGACGCAGCGGTATTACTCAATCTGTTAAAACTGGAGAAACTGGATTTGCGGGGCAATAGTCAGCTCGCCTGTGAGGACCTTTCCCAACTCGACGAAATCTCCAGCGCGGAGATACTGCTGCCCAGCCAATGTGAATAAAAACAGCAAGGCGGCGCTTAACGTTATTGGCCCAATGCCGGCGTGAACATCAATCCCACAGTGTTCCTGTGTTGGTACATAACTTTCATTTCAACCGGCTCCTCATTAATGGGACCCACCATTTTTTTGAATTTGACACTGACGATCGTGCCCACCGGCGGACTGGTTTGATTCTCAATGATGACAGATGCTCCCCCGTCGGAAATATCCCGCGCTGAACCGACAATGGTACCAAAGGCCGGGTGAGTCATTTCCACACGAATGGACGCGGGTTTCCGTTCAAACTCGCGGCGTTCTTCCACTGCCAAATCTCCTGTACTGCTGTTGTTATCCTGTCTGGTCCCGACCGTTTGCAGGCGATAAACCAGAGGCCCTTAATAAAACATAAAAGGTAATGGGGTTAAAGCCAAATGGTTATAACACTTCTATAACCATAGAGGTTAACCTCCCATTGTGGCAACTACCTTGTTGATAAAAGTAAAGATGGCAGTCACTTTGCAATTATCCCCAAAACCTGTGGATAACTCTGTGCACTACCTCTGTGAATAAGCCGCTAAGCCGCAACAATTCAGACACAATGACAAATTGGCCATTTTACACACAAAACAAATAAATCCTTTTAAATCATATAGTTATATTATAGCCAAAGATTATAAACACAACTGGGACCAAATAGTCCCAGCTGTAATCGAAAGATCATGAGGGTGTGGAAAAGAGTTGACAGTTTAGGCAGGTTAGTGCCTGGATAGGGCGAAAGGGAGCGCTAACTAGCACAAGCGTACAGAAAGAAATCAACCACCTTACCCGTTGGCTTTAGCTGATTTGCAACCAGTCAAAGCCTTCGTTTTGACAGGCATAGGTAACCTGATCGACCGCTTCGGTGACCACCTCCAATGCCTGTTGGGCCAAATCCAGGCAGTTGTTCTGCTGGCTGATATGGGCTACCACCAGGTGTTGCAACCGTCCTGTATCGGCGCGCTGCAAAAAGCCGGCTGTTTGCTGGTTGCTAAGATGCCCCCACTGACCACCAACGCGTCGCTTCAAGGAGGGTGGATAAGGCCCCGCCGCCAACAGGGCGGGATCGTGATTGGCTTCGACCACCATGGCGTCACAAGCGTAGTAGTGCTCTTCCACGTGGGGCGTAATACTGCCCAGGTCGGTGAGAACGCCCAGCCGACGCCCACCGGCTTCAAATACAAACTGGCAGGGTTCACGGGCATCGTGGGGCACCGCAACCGGCTGGACCCGCATGCCGGCCAGGTCAAAAGCCCGATAGCCCTGAATCAGGTTTAGCTCCGGCAGTTCGCCCAGATCTTTACTGTGATAGGTGCCTGGCGTCATAAAGACGGGCACCTTGTGTCTGCGCGCAAAGGGTGCGACGCCTTTTATATGATCGCCGTGCTCGTGGGTGACCAGGATGGCGGAGAGGTCGGCCGGGGATTTCCCCAAACGTGCCAGACGCGATTCGGTTTCCTTGATGGTAAAGCCGCAATCCACCAGGACCGTCTCACCTTGCCACTCAACCAGGGTACCATTGCCACGGCTACCACTGCCGAGCGATGAAAATCTCACAGTTGTCCCGGCCTTTTATATCAGGTTGCGACGAATCAGAACCAACAACCGTTTGGCCTGCTTGGGAGACAGGGTTTTTGCATAGGCATCGCGAATGCGCACTTCCACATCGCCGTCCTGGCCACGCACCACCACCAGGTAGCCGGGCGCATCCTCCAATAATTCACCGCCACCATTAGTGGCCACACTGGAGAAGATTGCACGATTTTCCTCAGTGTCCTCCAGTTGCAGATGACTCAAGACCTCTTGCAACGTGTAAGGGCTGGTCGCGGGCTGATCATCATCGTCACCGCCGAACCAGCGGCTAAACCAGCCCGCTTCCTCTTCATCCTTGGGATTACTGTAATTGACATAGTAGATGCCGATCACGGCGTCTTCGTCCCACAGGGAGAAACCCTCCTGCTGTACTGCGTGGCCGACCGTCGCCCATGCGCGGACCAAATCGATCCCCATTTTCAAAACTGGCTCGGCGTCAGTCGCCGTCAATTCCACTTTGGCGTCACCGCCAATGGTTTGCGCCAGCAGGGAGGTGGCGCCTCCGGTGACTTCACTGGCCAAGGTTGCCGCCAGTTCGTCCAGCATCCAGGATTCCCGTTCCGGATCCACCGACTGCTCGGGCCAGTTCACTTGCCCGTGTGCCGGCACATCTGCCGGTATACTCATATGCACCACATGAATCTCAGTACTGTCGGGCTGCACGCCCTGTTCGATTTGCAGGCGATATTTATTTTTGAACTCGGTATCGGTTTTAAATTGCAGCCAACCGGTTTCAACTATCCCATTGGTGGCATCAGTAAACGCCACCTGTAGTCTATTTTGGTTGAGGAAGTTGCGTACCCGTGGCCAGACTTCGCTTGGGCGGGTATTGATCAAAATCCAACGCCGCTTGCCCAAGCGTTGAATTTTCACCTTTTCCGTCAGTAGATTGGCCGCCAGGGGCTGGGGACGCGGCACTTCGAACCCCTCCTCCAGATCGAAGTCGCGACTGGATACGGGCGGGATCACATAGAGCTGCTCCATCGCCGAGGGATCCACCCCCTCGGGGACCTCGATAGGAGGAATCGCTTCCGATTTCAGGTAATCATCACCGCGGTCGCGAAAGTAGCCCTCATTGCCAAACAGGGCGCTACAGCCAGACAGGGTTACAGTGGCAGACACCGCCGCCGCGACCAAAATTAGCCGCTGACAAGCTATACGCATGTTGAAACGCTCGTGCATTAAAAGGGATTTGTTCATTATTCTTGTCATGCTTTCTTTAAACCCAGGCGCGAATTAGAGCAGATCTGCCCCTTTGAGCGCAGCTCTCACCTGCTGGCGATATTCCTCCGCCAGCGGCGTTAAAGGCAGGCGAATACCACCCTGAATCAAGCCCAGCTCCTGCACAGCCCACTTGACCGGAATCGGATTTGACTCCACAAACATGGCGTTATGCAGCGGCATCAACTGTTCATTCAATGCCCGAGCCTCTTCCGCCTTACCGGCGATAGCCAACTCGCACATCTGTGCCACCTGGGCAGGTGCGACGTTGGCCGTTACGGAGATATCACCTTTACCGCCCAACAGCATCAGCTCCACCGCTGTTGCATCGTCACCGGAAGTCACCACAAAGCTGTCGCTACAGCTGTCGATGATCTGCTTGGCTCGATCGAGATCACCGGTAGCCTCTTTGATACCGATAATATTGGGTACACCGTCCAGGCGCAGTACTGTTTCCGCCATCATATCAACGCCGGTGCGAGCCGGTACATTATAGAGGATCTGGGGAACGGCGACGGCCTTCGCCACGGCTTCGAAGTGACGGAACAAACCTTCCTGGGTGGGTCTGTTGTAATAGGGCGTCACCAACAGACAGGCGTCCGCGCCTGCGTCCTTGGCGGCAGAGGTCAATTCAATCGCCTCGTCGGTGGCATTGGCACCTGTACCGGCAATGACCGGGATACGGCCATTGACCTGATCAACCACCCGTTTGACCACATCCAGGTGCTCTTGAACACTCAGAGTGGCAGATTCCCCGGTAGTGCCCACAGCGACGATGCCATGAGTCCCTTTCTCCAGGTGCCATTCCACCAATTTGTGGAGGCTGTCCCAATCCAGCTGGTTATCCGCTGTCATTGGGGTCACCAGGGCAACCATACTACCTTGAATCATGAAACCACTCCGTCAACTAGGAAAATCTTGGACCTGCACAGGCGATCCGGTTTAAAAGGGGAGCCTGCGCCTGTTTCGCCGCCAACACGGAAAAAGCGTAATGGTACTGACGCCCAAACCATCACACAAGTTCCCGAGGCGATTAAATACGATATTTCCGCCTGCAGCCTGGGATCAGCCTCCTCAGGCAGCAGTGCGGCTTTGGATCGAAGGCCCGGCACGGCCGGGCCGGACAAAGGCCGAGCAGATATATGGGGTTAACTGCGCTTTTGGAAGTCCAGCATGCGCTGCAACGGAATCATGGCACGGCGCCCCAGCTCCGGATCCACATGGATCTCATCGCCGCCCTCTTCCAGCGCCCGCAACAGTGTGTCCAGGTCATTCATCGCCATCCAGGGGCAGTTGGCACAACTGCGGCAGGTGGCGCCACTGCCGGCGGTGGGCGCAATATGGAACTCTTTATCGGGGCTGAGCTGCTGCATCTTGTAGAAAATGCCCTGGTCCGTCGCCACGATAAAGCGGGTACTATCCATGGTTTGCGCGGCCTTGATCAGCTGAGAGGTGGAGCCTACCACATCGGCCAGTTCAACCACTGCCGCCGGAGACTCCGGGTGTACCAACACCACCGCATCCGGATAGAGCGTTTTCAGATCCGCGACACCCTTGGCCTTGAACTCCTCGTGCACAATGCACGCAGAGTCCCACAGCAGCATATCGGCACCAGTTTCTTTCTGCACGTAGCTGCCCAGGTGCTTATCGGGAGCCCAGATAAGCTTTTGACCTTCCGAATCCAGGTAATCCACCACATCGAGAGCGATACTGGAAGTTACTACCCAGTCCGCGCGCGCCTTTACCGCAGCCGAGGTATTGGCATACACCACCACCGTACGATCTGGATGCGCATCACAAAAGGCGGAAAATTCGTCAATCGGGCACCCCAGATCCAACGAACAGGTCGCCTCCAGGGTAGGCATAAGAACGCGTTTTTCGGGGGTGAGAATCTTGGCAGTTTCACCCATAAACTTCACGCCCGCGACAATCAGGGTGCTGGCTGGGTGGTCACGACCAAAACGGGCCATTTCCAGTGAATCGGAGACACAACCACCGGTTTCTTCCGCCAGGGCCTGCACCACAGGGTCGGTATAATAATGGGCCACCAAAACCGCATTCTGCTCCTTCAGCAAGCGTTTGATCCTGTCTTTCAACGCCACAACCTCTTCCGGCGTGTGCTTGGGGCTGTGATAAGGATGGGCCAAGTACTCTTGCACCAAGTCCCGGGCTTTTTCCTGGGAAGGCATCAATTCTGCTACCGACATACCGTCTTCCGATTTACTGTGGAACCCTAAATTGTAACATACTCGAGTACATACTGCAGACGGTATGCACAACGAAAAAAGGGGATGCTGTAAAGCATCCCCTTTCCGGGCCTGATTGCCTTGCAATGGCCTTTAAAATAATGGTGGGTCGTACTGGATTCGAACCAGTGACCAATTGGTTAAAAGCCAACTGCTCTACCAACTGAGCTAACGACCCGTAAACTCATTGATTTCAATCTTGTTGGAACCTGATCGCTCAGTAAAATCTGATTCCTTGAATATGGTGGGTGGTACTGGATTCGTACGGGGCCGCCCAGGTCAGTGACTGCAGGCTTTGCCTGCCTGGTCACGGCTTGGTGGCACGAGCAACGCTCCACAAACCAACCACTTCATAAAATGGTGGGTCGTACTGGATTCGAACCAGTGACCAATTGGTTAAAAGCCAACTGCTCTACCAACTGAGCTAACGACCCGAAGGAGGCGCATATAGTAATGATTTAAATTCAAAAGACAAGCAATTTTTAAAGCAATTTTACGCGCCGTGAAATTTCGAGAAAATTACTAGAAACAATAGCTTAGGCAAACTTGCTGAACAGCGTTCTGGCGGTCGCCCGCAACGGGCATTAACCGGCCCGATAACGTGTCGGGTCAGCGACGCCGGCACTCTCAAAGCCCGCCTTGCGCAAGCGGCAGCTGTCACACTTGCCACAGGCCTCACCGGCCTCTGTGGCCTGATAACAAGACACCGTAAGCCCGTAATCCACGCCCATGGCCAGTCCTCGCCGAATAATTTCCGCCTTGGTCAAATCGAGCAACGGGGTGCGAATGCGCAAGCGCTGCCCCTCGACACCCGCCTTGGTCGCCAGATTGGCCATGGCCTCGTAGGCGGCGATGTAGTCCGGTCGACAGTCGGGATAGCCAGAGTAGTCCACCGCATTGACCCCAATAAAAATATCCTGGGCTCCCAGCACCTCGGCCCAACCGAGGGCAATAGAGAGAAACACTGTATTACGGGCAGGCACATAGGTGACGGGAATACCCTCAGTTTCCTCTTCCGGCACATCGATCTCTTCATCGGTAAGGGCCGAGCCGCCGATAGTGCGCAAATCGAGTTTTACCACCTTGTGCTCAGTCGCCCCCATCGCCTCTGCGGTGCGCCGGGCGGCGGCCAGCTCCGCGCGGTGTCGCTGGCCATAATCAAAACTCAGGGTATAACATTCATAACCTTCGCTCTGGGCAATCGCCAGCACGGTGGTGGAATCCAGGCCACCGGAAACAAGAACAACAGCTTTTTTTTCAGACATTCGGCTATTCTCCGAGATTCAATGGCCAGGTTTGTCGCCCCACAGGAGTTTGTGTAACTGCATCTGGAAACGCACGGGCAGATTGTCGGCGAGTATCCAGTTGGCGAGATCCGCGGGTTCCACTTGCCCATAGCTTGGCGAGAACAGCACATCGCTCACCAATTTATTCAACTGAAATTCTTCTAGCTTGAACCTGGCCCACTCATAGTCTTCGCGACTGCAGATCACAAACTTCACCTGATCCGTGGGCAACAGACCATCCAGATTCTCCCAAAGGTTACGCCCCACCTCACCGGAGCCCGGGGTTTTGATATCGACCACCTTCACCACCCGCGAGTCCACCGCCGTTATCGGCATGGCGCCACTGGTTTCCAGGGAGACCTGGTATCCCCTATCACATAGGCGCGCAAGCAGGGGCAAACAGTTGGGCTGGGCCAGGGGCTCGCCGCCACTGACACAGACATGACTGGGCTGGTAGCTGGCCACCTTGTCCAGAATCTCCTTCAGGCTCAGCCGCTCGCCCCCGTAAAACGCGTATTCAGAATCGCAGTAGTGGCAACGCAGCGGACAACCGGTCAGACGCACGAAGACCGTGGGGATCCCCACAGTTCTCGCCTCCCCCTGCAGGGAATAGAAGATTTCGGTGATACGCAGCGATTCAGCATCCATAGGTAATTCAACAGACTGGGGCTATCAGGGCCAAGTTTCCATGCCGGATAAACAGGCACAAAAACAGCAGATTGTTCAAAGGGTGGGCAGTTTAACGGTACGCGGGCCTCCAGTCACTAGTTTCGTGGCTAGTGCACTGTATGGAAACTGGCGACTGGAGACGAGAGAAGCGAATTAAAAGTTCTGCTGCAGATAACTCCTGGCAAGGCGGGAGGCGTCAGTTCCACTGGCGGCCACCTCTTCCAACAATACTTTGGCCTTGGCCTTGTCACCCAGCAGGTCGTAGACCTTGCCTAGCTTGAACTTGGCGTCAGGCTCTTTGCGGTGCCCGGCAAAGCCATCCAGTAAACGGGTAAACCACTGGCGCGCGGCTTCCAGGTCGTTCTTTAACAGGTAAATTTCCCCGAGCCAATAGTGGGCGTTGGCCGCGTATTTGCCCTGGGGGAAATTCTCCAGGTGCTGGGTAAAAGCAGTGACAGCCTCATCGATTTGCCGCTTTTTAAGCAAATCATAGGCGGCGCGATAGCTTTGCGCCTCGCCCTCCACCGCTACCAGGGGCTGCAACGGCGGGGTGACACTTGCTCCCGCATCCTCACCAGCGCCTTTGGGCATCTGATCTCCGGGCAATCCGCCCTGCCCCAACGCACTCAGGCGTCGATCCAGATCCAGATAATCATCCAAGCGCTGCTGCTTTAACCGCTTGAGCTCAAAGCTCTGCTCCTCCAGCAGTCCGCGCAATTCCAGCACTTCCTGTTGCAACACCTGTAGCTGATAAAAGATCTCATTCTGCGAACCGGCCGGGCCCACCTGCTCTTCCACAGGCGCAATAAATCCCGGGGTCGCCACAGGCGCCGGCGGTTGAGCCGCCCCCACAGGCGAGGACTCCACCACTGGCACCTGGGCCTGAATAGCAGGCGCCGCAGCCATAGCGGCCACGGCTAATATGCGTCTTACCATCATCGCACTTCAGTTCTCTTACTTCAGCACTCTTATTTAAGCTCTACGCGGCGATTCTGGGCCCAGGAGCGCTCGTTGCTGCCCATCACGGCAGGACGCTCCTCGCCATAGCTGACCGATTCCAGCATGCCGCGATCTACACCTTGCAGCATCAGGAAGTCGCGGACCGCGTTGGCACGACGCTCACCCAGCGCCATGTTGTATTCGCGGGTACCGCGCTCATCGGCGTGACCTTCCAGACGCAGGGCGCGCGGGCTGCTCTTCAGACGCTCAGCGTGAGCACTCAACAGAGCGCGGGAATTGGCAGTCAAAATGGACTGGTCAAACTCAAAATACACCACGCTATTCAACGCAGCTTCCACCGCCTCTTGAGGCTCGCCGGTGTTCAGGCCTTCAGTCACGGCCGGCTGGGTCGATACCGGAGAAGCTTCCGCCGGAGAGGTAGCGGCATCGTCTTGCGTTGCAGTGCTGGAACAACCCGTCAATACCGCCAGCACACACGCCAGACCCAGACCCTGCTTCATTGCTTTAGTTACCATATATCACTCCAAGTTATTGTTAACTTTAAATTTTCCGTAGTACTATTCAAAAACTCACAAACTGCTCACAAAACACACAGGCTATATTTTCCCATGTGCCTTTATTACTGGTCCTGCCCCCTCAATTAAAGAACGGCGACCAAGCTGGCTCCCTGACGTCGCCCTGCTTTGAGGGCAGACGAAATTTTACACCAGCATCCAGCGAAACGGCAGCCAGAATACCCTTGCCCCCATAGCGTGTAGCATACATCAACATTGCGCCATTGGGCGCGATACTGGGTGACTCATCCAGATGGGTCTCAGTCAAAATTCGCAGATCTCCGGTAACGGTATCCTGCGCCGCAATATGGAACACACCATTTTGGCGATGCACCATCACCAGACTCTTGCCGTCCGGGGACACCCGCGCCCTGGCGTTGTAATCGCCCTCAAAGGTTAAGCGCTCTATACGCCCGCTGGCAAGGGTTACTTGATAAATTTGTGGCTTACCGCCCCGATTTGACGTGAAAATGATGCCTTTTCCATCCGATGTCCAGTTTGGCTCGGTATCGATGGCAAAATGTCGGGTCACTCGGCTGAGGCGACGAGAACCAATATCGAGCGTGTAGATTTCCGGATTGCCATCCTTCGATAACGTCATGGCTAATTTTTGACCGTCCGGCGACCAGGAGGGCGCCCCATTTAAGCCTTTAAAGTTGGTCAGCTGCTCCCGCTTGGCCGTGGCCAGTTCCTGCTTAAAAATCGCGGGTCGACCCGTTTCAAAGGAGACATAAGCCACCTGGCGCCCATCCGGCGACCACACCGGCGACAGAATCGGCTGAGAGGATTCCAGCAACAGCTTGGGTCGCGCGCCGTCGGCATCCGCCAGCATCAGGCGGTACTTGTCGTTCTTGCCGCCAGCATTTTGAAACGCCTCCACATAAATAATTTGTGTGGAAAATGCGCCGCGAATCCCGGTGATCGTCTCATACACCTGATCACTGACGAAATGAGCCAGATCCCGCAGCTGGTTGACGCCGCCATCCACCGTCTGCTGCAGCACCCGGCGCTGACCGAATATATCGTAAAGCTCAAAATTCAGGAAATAGCGGTTGTCCCGAAACTCGATACCGCCTATCAGCAGGAACTCGGTGCCCAACACGCGCCAGTCGCGGTAGAACACATCAGCTTCGGTACGCGGAAAAGACAACATATCGCCCTGTTCCAGGGGTCGAAACTGGCCACTGCGCTGCAGGTCGGCACTGACGATAGCCGATACAGCCTCCGGCAATGGCGCCTGCCCCCGCCACCCAAAAGGCACCACTGCAATTGCCGTAGGGTTGTCCACCCCCTGGGTAATCTCGATGGTGAGCTGGGCGTGAACGGCCAGGCTCATGGCCCACAGTCCCAGAGCACAGATACAATTGAAAACCGCTTTTTTCACGTTTTACCTAACCTTCGCTATACGCTTTCTAAGTCCTGAGGAACCCGAATTTACCTACAAACGTAAATCCGTGGGGTTAAATACCAGGCGCAGCTGCCGGAAATAGCGCTCAAACACCTGCGGCGGCATGCCCTTCAATTCCGGAAACTGCTCAGCTTTTTTGACCGCCTGCTCCGCTGAACGGTCAAAAGCACTGTTACCACTACTGCGCACCACTGTGACATTCACCACCTTGCCAGTGGGCACCAGCTGCAGCTGGAGTTCACAGGTCATACCGCGCCTCGCCGAGGGCGGTCTACTCCAGTTTTGCTCGATTCGCGAGCTGATTAGAGCCACATAACTCTGCGCTTTGGCCTCATCATCCTCTGCCTGAAGGAACTCCTCTTCATCCTCCAGCGCATCGGTAAACTGGGCTTCCATCTCTTGCTGACGTTGCTGCTCCTCCAACCGCTGGCGTTCCAGCGCTTCCCGCCGCGCTTTCTCTTTCGCCAGCCGCTCTTTTTCCTGTCTCTCTTTTTCCCGTTTTTCTTTCTGCGCCTTTTCCCGTGCAGCCTTCTCCTGGGCCAGGCGACGCTTTTTCTCTGCCGCCTCCCGGGCCATCTTCTCCTGCGCCCGACGTTTGGCGGTCAGATCGATCTTCCTCGGCTTGGGTTTAGCCTTTTTTTTCTGGTTGGTTTTAGGCTTTAAGGTAACCAGTTTGGCTTCGACATATTTCGGTTTGTAGACGCGCTGGGTCGCCGAACTGGCCTGCCATCCCCAGGTGACCGCGCCCAGCAGCAGCGCATGGGCCACCACACTGATGACAACAGGGAGCGTATAAGAGGAAGACAACAACTTCATGCTAACGGGGAGGCTCTGTCACCAAACCAACGGAAGGTGCCCCCGCTCCCTGCAACTCTGTCATCAGGCCGACTACGATACCGTAACTAACACTGTGATCCCCCCACACCAGAACCGGCGTTTTGGGCTTTTGCCGCAATACCTTGGCGACGGTCTGCTTGATGTTGGCCAACGGTTTGGCTTTGTTCTGATCAGCGCCCAGATTGAGGTAATAACTGCCGTCTTTTTTGACCGAGACAATTAAAGGCTCATCCTGCTTTTCGTCCAACGGGGCGGAGGGCGCCTGGGGCAATTCCACTTTGACACCCTGCATCAACAGAGGCGCGGTGACCATAAACACGACCAGCAGCACCAACATGACATCGATGTAGGGAACCACATTAATCTCGGCCATGGGTTTCTTTTTGTGTTTGCGCCCAGCCATAAAATTACCCTAATGCTGTTGTTATCATCCGCGCCCAATAGCCCCTGCTGCCATTTTGGCATGTACCTGGCGGTGCAGAATCGATGAAAACTCATCGGCAAAGGTTTCATAGCTGGTACTGAGGGCCTCGGCATTGGTAGAGTAACGGTTGTAGGCCAGCACAGCGGGAATCGCCGCAAACAGCCCCATAGCCGTGGCGACCAGAGCCTCGGAGATCCCCGGCGCCACCGTGGCGAGAGTAGCTTGATGCACATTGGCCAACCCCCGGAAAGAGTTCATAATGCCCCAGACCGTACCAAACAGACCGATGTAGGGACTCACCGACGCAACGCTGGCCAGGAAGGGCAAGTTGGTTTCCAGCTTTTCTTCCTCGCGGGAGAGGGCGACCCGCATCACCCGTTGCGTTCCTTCCATCACGGCATCCGGGTCGGCACCTACCTGCTGTCGCAATCGGGTAAACTCTTTAAAGCCGGCGCGAAAAATACTTTCGACGCCATCGACACCGGATTTGCTGGCCTTGGCACTGCCTTGGCGGAACAGCTGGTTAAGGTCAATACCCGACCAGAACTGCTTCTCAAATGCGATCAACGACACCTTCGCGCGACGTTGATACAGTCCCCGTTGCAGTATCATCACCCAGGAGATCACTGAGGCTGCAAACAACAGTGCCATTACCAGCTGTACCAATAGGCTCGCTTCCGCCACCAGGCTCCAGATCGACAGTGGTTCCGCTTGTGTCATATTTATGCTTCACTCTCCAGATAGTTGGCAATCGCCACACGCATCTCTTCCGGGATGGCTGTGGGGCGCATACTGTCCGCCGTCACACAAGCCACTTTAATATTACCTTCACAAAGTAACTCCTCCCCACCGTTTTGCCCCTGTTCGTTCAGACGCAAAATACGCTGGTGGAAGACTACACTGGTCCCGCTCAATTTAGCAAAGGCGGCGGTGGCTATCAGCTGTTCATCGAGCCGCGCCGGCTTGCGGTAGTTGACCTGCGCCGAATGCACCACCAGTAAACGCCCCTCGTCCAGAATCGCCGGCTTGTCATAACCGAGACTGCGCATCAATTCTGTGCGCCCGCGCTCCATAAACTTCAGGTAATTTACATAATATACAATGCCCCCCGCGTCGGTATCCTCGATATAGACGCGCAATGGCAGTTGAAATTCCCTCGCGGGTTCCGTCTTTTGCATATTGAAAGGGTCTTTATATCAGTTTATGGCTAGTCTTGCTGCAAATGGCTTGGCAGTTTTAGACCAAAGTGCTGGTAGGCGTGGGCAGTGACGACACGACCGCGAGGGGTTCGCGCCACAAAACCCTGCTGAATCAGGTAAGGTTCAAGTACATCTTCGATGGTATCCCGCTCTTCGCTGATGGCCGCTGCCAGATTATCCACCCCGACCGGGCCTCCCCCGAACTTGTCGATCATAGCCATCAGCAAGCGGCGGTCCATATGGTCAAAGCCGCTTTCGTCCACGCTTAACATATTGAGGGCACTGTCAGCCAAGGTGCCGGTCACGTTGCCGTCACCTTTGACCTGGGCGTAATCGCGCACTCGCCGCAACAAGCGGTTGGCGATACGCGGCGTACCCCGTGAGCGCTTGGCCACCTCGAGTGCACCTTCTGGCTGCATATCGACTCCCATCAGCCTCGCGGAACGGGACACGATATGGGTGAGGTCTTTGACACTGTAAAACTCCAGCCGCTGCACGATACCAAAGCGGTCGCGCAATGGGGATGTCAACAGGCCGGCGCGGGTGGTGGCACCCACCAGAGTGAACGGTGGCAGATCCAGCTTGATGGAGCGCGCAGCCGGACCCTCCCCGATCATGATATCCAGCTGAAAATCTTCCATCGCCGGGTACAGCACCTCTTCCACCACTGGACTGAGACGGTGAATCTCATCGATAAACAGTACATCGCCCGGCTCCAGGTTGGTCATCAACGCCGCAAGGTCGCCCGCTTTTTCCAACACCGGTCCAGAGGTGCTTTTGAGATCCACTCCCATCTCGGTGGCGATAATGTTGGCCAGGGTGGTCTTACCCAAGCCCGGGGGCCCGAATACCAGTGTATGGTCCAGAGCCTCTTTGCGCAGTTTGGCAGCGCTGATAAAGATTTCCATCTGCTCCCGCACCGTTGGCTGACCGACGTAATCCGCCAGGCGTTTGGGGCGCACGGCTCGATCCTCGCGGGTTTCCGCTGGCTCTTTAACGGTGGGGGCGATTAAGCGATCTTCTTCGATCATTGCTATTAGACCAAGTATTCCTGTTTTCAGCCTGCCGCGTTCAGGTTACCGGTGGACAGGGCAGAATTTGGCGCCATTTTGTATAGGCACGACTCAGGCAGGCACCATAGAGCGCAAGGCCATCCGAATCAACTCCTCGCTGCGGGTGACATCGGTATTTTTGGCCACACTGGCCACCGCCCTGGTCGCTTCTGCTGGCTTGTAACCCAAGGCAATCAGGGCGCTCTCCGCCTCCGCCAGCATATCGTTGACGGCTTCCTGCTCGGCAGCGTTACTGGCCGCTTCCAACTCGCCCAGCGGCAGGATATCCACCTCCCAGTCCTTAAGTTTGTCCCGCAGCTCAATAATCAACCGCTCGGCGGTTTTCTTGCCCACTCCCGGTACCTTGACCAGGGCGGCGCTGTTGTCTTCCATCACACAACGGGCAATGGTATCGGCTTCCATACCCGACAAGATGGCCACGGCCATCTTGGGGCCGACTCCATTGACCTTGATCAGGGTGCGAAATAGTTGCCGTTCACGTTTTTGGGCAAAGCCGTACAGTTGTTGGGCGTTTTCACTGACGGCAAAGTGGGTGTGCAACACCACTTCCGTCCCTAATTCCGGTAGGTGGTAAAAGGTGGTCATGGGGGCCTGAACTTCATAACCCACGCCGTTGACGTCTACCAGAAGATAGGGAGGTTGTTTTTCGATCAGTTTGCCGCGTAGTCTTCCGATCATGTTTCTTTCTTCTATCTATTATAAGGACTGATCACGTTAGAGGTCACTAGACCATGCGACCACGGCGAAAGCTCTTGGCCGTGGCGATTTTGATCATATGCTGCTGGGTATTGGCGTGACAGAGGGCAATTGCCAGGGCATCGGCCGCATCTTCCTGAGGTGAAGCCGGCAGTTTTAACAGGGTTTTAACCATATGCTGGACCTGCAGCTTATCGGCCCCACCGTTACCCACTACGGATTGCTTTACCTTACGTGCTTCGTATTCCGAGACCGGCAGTTGCTGATTGACCGCCGCCACGATAGCGGCCCCCCGTGCCTGTCCCAGTTTCAGAGCAGAGCCGGCACTTTTGGCCATAAACACGTGTTCAATCGCCATCTCCTGGGGGCAGTATTTTTCGATAATTTCGGTAACCGAGTCAAAAATCACTTTCAGGCGCTCGGCCAAACTGTATTCGGGAACCCGAATCACGCCACTGGTCACGTAAGTAGCTGTGGCACCCTGTACATTGATAATGCCAAATCCCGTTTTGCGGGACCCGGGATCCACCCCCAAAATTAGCGCCATCCAGCCAGCTACCTGTTTTTTTATCCAGTGCGTAGTGTCCCAATTGCCGCGGGGAGCGTCAAGTGCGAGCTGCACAATGTCAGATGGTGACCTGACCGTGCCACCGCAGGTCAGGTCGCCTTTGAGCATCGTGCCGATCCAGGAAGTGCCACTCCCAAAACCAAAAAAGCCGGCATTGCCGGCTCTTTTGGTTGAGCTTATAGAACCCTACTGCGTCAATTCTTCCAGCACTTCCTCGGAAATATCCGCGTTGGAATAGACCGCCTGAACATCGTCCAGGTCCTCCAGCATATCCACCAACGCCATCACCTTCTCAGCACCGTCCTTGTCCAACGGCACCGAGGTAGAAGGCAACATGGTCACTTCCGCATTGGCAGGTTCAAAGCCTGCGGCGATCATCGCATCCTTGACGTTGAGAAAGTCTTCAAAAGCGGTCTGCACATCGATGGATCCGTCATCATTGGTGACCACATCCTCCGCCCCCGTTTCCAGAGCCACTTCCATAATCTGCTCCTCATCAGCACCGGGCTCATAGCTGATCACACCGGTGCGGGTAAAGAGGTAAGCCACGGAACCATCCGTACCCAGGTTACCGCCGCGCTTGGTAAACGCGTGGCGCACTTCGGCAACGGTGCGGTTGCGGTTGTCGGTCATGCACTCAACCAGAATGGCTACGCCACCAACGCCGTAACCCTCATAGGTCACTTCTTCGTAGTTTTCACCTTCACCGGCACCGGCACCACGGGCAATTGCCTTGTCGATGGTGTCGCGCTTCATGTTAGCACCGAGGGCCTTATCCACGGCCGCACGCAAGCGCGGGTTGTCCTCCGGATTGGGGCCACCCTTGGCAGCAACGGTCAGCTCGCGAATAATTTTGGTAAAGACCTTGCCGCGCTTGGCATCCTGCGCCGCTTTGCGGTGTTTGATGTTTGCCCATTTACTGTGGCCTGCCATAATAAATCTCCGGTCTTGCGTCTTTGGTAGCTAAGCCTGGCGGTTAACTGCCAGCAGTTACTGGCTCGTTTCTTTTTTTGCCAAACGAATATTCAGCTCGCGCAGCTGTGCATTGTTTACTACACCCGGGGCATCGGTCATAACACAAGCCGCACTTTGCGTTTTCGGGAAGGCAATCACATCACGAATGGAGGCGCTGTTGGTCATCAACATAATCAATCGATCCAGACCAAAGGCCAAACCACCGTGTGGCGGCGCCCCGAACTTCAGTGCATCCAACAGAAAGCCAAACTTTTCGCGCTGCTCTTCGGCGTCGATACCCAATACATCGAAAACTGTCGATTGCATCGCCTGGTCGTGGATACGGATAGAACCTCCACCAAGTTCAGTACCGTTTAACACCATGTCATAGGCACGGGACAGTGCCGCAGCCGGCTCGGCCTTGAGCTCTTCCGGCGCGCAGGATGGTGCCGTGAACGGGTGGTGCAACGCAGTGAGGGAACCGTCTTCCAACTCTTCGAACATAGGGAAGTCCACCACCCATAGAGGTGCCCACTCGCGGCTGTAGAGATTGAGGTCTTCACCCAGCTTACAGCGCAGCGCCCCCAGCGCTTCAGACACAACTTTGGCCTTGTCTGCACCGAAGAAGATAATATCGCCGTTCTGGGCATCCAGGCGCGCCATCAGGTTCATGGTGACTTCATCGCCCAAGAACTTAATGATGGGTGACTGCAGGCCTTCGATACCGTTTTCGATAGCGTTGACCTTGATCCACGCCAGCCCCTTCGCTCCGTAAATACCCACAAATTTAGTGTATTCGTCGATCTGCTTGCGGGAAATTTCAGCGCCACCAGGCACTTTCAAAGCCGCAACGCGGCACTTGGGATCGTTGGCGGGGCCGGCGAAGACTTTAAACTCGATATCCTTGAGCAGGTCTTTAATTTCCACCAGTTCCAGCGGAATTCGCAGATCCGGCTTGTCGGAACCATACTTTTCCATCGCCTCGGCGTAAGGCATATGGGGAAATTCCCCCAGGTCCACATCCAGAGCGTCCTTAAACAACTGGGAAATCATGCCCTCGGTAACGGACATTATGTCGTTTTCGTCGATAAAGGAGGCTTCGATATCAATCTGGGTAAATTCCGGCTGACGGTCGGCGCGCAGATCTTCGTCACGGAAACACTTGGCAATCTGGTAGTAGCGGTCAAAACCGGACACCATCAGCAACTGCTTAAACAGCTGCGGTGACTGGGGCAGCGCAAAGAACTGACCTTCGTGGGTACGGCTGGGCACCAGGTAATCGCGTGCACCTTCCGGGGTAGCTCGGGTCAGGATGGGGGTTTCGATGTCCAGGAAACCTTTGTCATCCAGATAGTTGCGGATGGCGGTGGTGACCTTGGAGCGGAAACGCAGGTTGTGCTGCATATCGTGACGGCGCAGATCCAGATAGCGGTATTTCAGGCGCACATCTTCACCGACGTTGGAGTAATCATCCAGGGGGAAGGCCGGGGTTTCCGATGCGCTCAGGATCTCCACTTCAGTCGCGTAGACCTCTACCTCGCCAGTTGCCATGTTCGGGTTTACCGTAGCCTCGGAGCGGGCGCGCACCTTTCCAGTCACCTTGAGAACAAATTCACTGCGCACTTTATCGGCTGTTTGGAAGTGCTCGCCCGCATCCGGGTCAAACACCACCTGCACAATACCTTCTCGGTCACGCAGATCGATAAAAATCACACCACCGTGGTCGCGACGGGTGTTTACCCAGCCACACAGGGTAACTTCCTGGTCTATAAAAGAGGCATTAAGAGCGCCACAATAGGAGCTGCGCATAGAATTGTTCCTGTTAATCGATCAATAGGCTAATAATAAAGAATATAAAAAACGGTTCAGGGCTAAACCGGGCTTGCTAAACCAGCCTTATAAGCAGCGCCCTATTTGGTATCCGAACCGCTGCTCTTGGCGCCGCCGCCGCTGCTTTTGCCGCTATCGCCGCCACTTTTACCCTTGTCGCCACCGGATTTGCTATCAGCGGCGAGGTTTTTCTTGTTGCCGGATTTGAAGTCAGTCTCATACCAGCCACCACCCTTAAGGCGGAAACCCGCTGCGGAGATCTTTTTCTGCAGACTGGCCGCTTTACAGGCGGGACAATCGGTCAAAGGCGCATCGCTCATTTTCTGCAATGCTTCCATCTCGTGGCCACAGGACTGGCACTGATACTCGTAAATCGGCATACCAAAAACCTCAATCTCCTTCTACTGCGTTCGCCGTGAAGGCTCCGGCGGGTCCCGCCCCCTTTTTGGCTCCAGGACCTCAAAAAACGGGAGATTATACCTCAGGCCACAGGCTACGAGAACCTTATAGGGGGTTAATAGGGGGGTTAAGGCCCTGAAAAGGCCGGATCGGGGATCCAATTGGGCCAAATACGTCCTCAAAGCCCCCTCCCTGAAGGAATTCCAAGGGACAGGAGAGTCAACGGGCCACCGCCCTTTGTCTTCACCGCCCTTATGTCCCCTTCGACAGGGGATTACATGAGGATTTCACGGCGTTAAGGTAAATAAAAATGAAAAAATTGCAAAAACACCCGGTTTTTCATGATTTTTTTATTGCCGAAATGCGTTTTATGCTTTATACATAGCATCAACCGTTGGCACGGTTACGGTGAACCTTTAATTTCGCCTGTTTTAAAGCACTAAAACGACGTTCTTCCACAATAAAGCTTTACTCAAGCTATCAAAAAGGAAAAAAGCATGGCCGCGAAAAAAACCGCCGCTAAAAAAGCACCCGCCAAAAAAGCTGCCGCCAAGAAAGCTCCCGCTAAAAAAGCGTCAGCCAAGGCTGCACCAGCAAAGAAAATCAAAGCTATCTCCGAGCGTTACACCAAAACTCAAATTCTGACTGAGATTGCCGAAAGCACTGAGCTGAGCAAAAAGCAGGTTCAGTCCGTACTGGACGAGCTGTCTGCGGTTATTGAAGGACACGTGAAGAAGCGCGCCTGTGGCGAGTTTGTACTGCCCGGCCTGCTGAAGATCACCACCGTGAAGAAGCCGGCCAGAAAGGCCCGTAAAGGTATCAATCCCTTCACTGGTGAAGAGACTGTATTCAAGGCCAAGCCCGCTTCTATCCAGGTTAAGGTTCGCCCGCTGAAGAAGTTGAAGGAAATGGCCGAGTAATCCCGCCGCTTTCAACAGTCATTAAAAAGCCCTGCTCTGCAGGGCTTTTTTGTTTCCAGGGGCACAACCTGCCGGGTTAAACGTTAGTGCGATCCTCAAAATCCCCTTCAGGCAGGTCGTCCAGGGACTCAATGGGCTCAAATTCCACACCCGCCAATGCGCTGCGCAGGCTTGCCGCACGCTCGCGGAGCTCAGCGTCTGCATAGCTCTTGGCCGGCTTCACGCCCCAAATAGGCTGCGGCCAGGCACCGTCGGCTTTCAATCTGGCCACGTGGTGGATATGCAACTGGGGCACCATATTGCCCAGCGCCGCGATGTTCATCTTGTCCGGCACAAACAGATCCGCCATCACCTCGGCCAAGTGGCTGGATTCACACATTAACTGCAGACGATCCTCCTCGGTGAGGTGAAAAATCTCGCGCACATCCTGCCGCTGCGGCACCAGAATACACCAAGGATAATTGGCGTCGCGGCTTAACAACACCAAACACAAGGGGAAGCGGCCCAGAATTACCGTGTCTTGCGCCAGCTGAGAGTCCAGTTTAAACATAACCATATCCTTTTTATCGTTAACCCAATATCTCAAATATAACTCCCCACCCGCAAAGCGGCAATCGACGAATCAAACCTCTCGGGGGATTGGGTTTCTGGCCCCTAAGCGAGTAGAATAGCCCCCTTTATAGAATCAACCACGAGAGATCTAAGACACCATGCGCGCCAGCCGCTTTCTGATTGCCACCCTCAAAGAGACCCCTTCCGATGCTGAAGTGATCAGCCATCAGCTGATGCTGCGTGCCGGCATGATCCGCAAATTGGCTTCCGGCCTTTACAGTTGGCTGCCCCTGGGACTGCGGGTATTGCGCAAGGTGGAAAATATCGTGCGCGAGGAGATGGACAAATCCGGCGCCCAGGAAGTACTGATGCCAGTGGTGCAGCCTGCCGAGCTGTGGCAGGAGTCCGAGCGCTGGCAGCAGTACGGCCCGGAGCTGCTGCGCATTAACGACCGTCACCAGCGGGATTTCTGTCTGGGTCCGACCCACGAAGAGGTGATTACCGACCTGATTCGCACCGAAATCAGCAGCTACAAACAGCTGCCGGCGAACTTTTACCAGATTCAAACCAAGTTTCGCGACGAGATTCGCCCCCGCTTTGGCGTGATGCGTGCCCGTGAATTCCTGATGAAGGACGCCTACTCCTTCCACACCACCCAGGAATCACTGCAAAAAACCTACGACCTGATGCACCAGACCTACTGCAACATCTTTGACCGCATCGGTCTGGGTTACCGCCCGGTATTGGCCGACACCGGCTCCATCGGCGGCGCTCACTCTCACGAATTCCACGTGCTGGCAGAAAGCGGGGAAGACGCCATCGCCTTCAGCAGCGGCAGCGACTTTGCCGCCAATATTGAAAAAGCCGAAGCCCTGGTGCCGGCCGGTGAACGTCCCGCTGCCTCGCAAGCCATGAGCGAAGTTCACACGCCAGATCAACACACTATCGACGATGTATCCCGCTTTCTGACGGTTGCTTCTACCCAAACTGTTAAAACCCTGATTGTGCTTGGCGAGTTGCCGGAGGATGCCGCTGACGATGCAGAAGCCCCCCTGGTGGCATTGGTCTTACGCGGCGATCACGAGCTGAATGACATCAAGGCAGAAAAGTTGGCCGGTGTTGCCGCACCCCTGGCTTTTGCACCGGAAGAGCGCATCAAAGCCGAGCTGGGTGTTGGCATCGGCTCCCTGGGTCCGGTAGGTCTCACGATCCCAATGATTGTCGATCGCAGCGCCGCCCACATGGCAGATTTCGTCTGTGGCGCCAACAAGGATGGCTACCACCTGACCGGCGTCAACTGGGAGCGCGACCTGCCACTGGGGAGGGTTGAGGATATTCGCAATGTGGTGGTGGGCGACCCCAGCCCCGACGGTACCGGCCAAATTGAAATCAAGCGCGGCATAGAGGTTGGCCACATATTCCAGCTGGGCACCAAGTACAGCGAAGCCATGAACGCCACAGTGCTGGATGAAAACGGCAAAGCCCAGACCATGATCATGGGGTGCTACGGCATTGGTGTATCCCGGATTGTCGCCGCCGCCATCGAGCAGAACTTTGATGACAATGGGATTATCTGGCCCGAGGCCATCGCACCTTTCCAGCTGGCTCTGATACCCATCAATATGCACAAATCCGAGGCGGTTGCCGCCAAATGTGAAGCGCTTTACCAACAGCTGCTGGCCGCGGGCATCGATGTGCTCTTTATGGATGAGGCCAAAGCACGCCTGGGCGTGATGCTGGCCAACACCGAACTGGTCGGTATTCCCCACCGGATTGTGATCGGCGACAAAGGGCTCGAAAAGGGCACCGTCGAATACAAGGGTCGCCGCGACAGCGAAAGCCAGGACATTCCGGCAGAGCAACTGTTGGAATTCCTGCAGAAAAAACTCAGTTAATTGGGCGCCTCCGTGCGCAGACGCAGCACTCACTGGCTGACCCCTCTGCTGCTGAGCAACACACTGTTGCTCAGCAGCACGCTCGCGGCCCAGCCCCAGGTTGCGGTAGACAGCGAACTGCGCCAGCTGCTCAAAAACACAATCGAGCAGGCCGACAGCTTTCAGGACCGCTTTGATGCGGAAGTCTGGCTAGTGGCCAAATCCGAGCGCCTGCAACGCTTTGTCCCGGACCCGGAAGAACGAATGACGCTGCTGCGCAAGATCCATCGCGCCGCGAGCCAAGCCCAACTGCAGCCGGAAATTATCCTCGCGGTAATCGAGGTGGAAAGCGCCTTTGACCACTACGCTGTGTCCCGGGTAGGCGCCCAGGGCATTATGCAGGTGATGCCGTTTTGGAAAAGCGAAATTGGTCGCCCGGACGACAACCTGATCGACCTGGACACCAACCTCAAATACGGCTGCACCATCCTCAAACACTATATCGACATGGCCAACGGCCATCTGGCCGACGCCCTGGCCCGTTACAACGGCAGCCACGGCAGCTACCGCTACTCCGCCAAAGTCATGGATGCCTGGGATCACTGGCGTTAGTGCTATGGACTCCACGAAGAGATCTGGTAATATCCCGCCTCTAGAAATTGGTTCCCTTTCCGCTGTATGCCAAGCCTTGTTTAACCCCAAGGAATTTATGGCCTTCCCGGTAACCGCTCTAGCACCCTACGTTTAAAACCAGCAATCGTCGTAAGACGCTGATTTTATTGAACCGATACAGGACAGTTTGCAATGAGTCTTGCTGATAAAGTATTGGCAGTAAACAATGATCTGCCAATTCGCACTGAAAGCCCGGTCCACAGTGGTAAGGTCCGTTCCGTTTACTGGCTGACAGAAGCTGACAGCCGTCGCCTGATAGAGGAAAAAGGCTACGACGTGGCCACCGACGCGCCTCTGGCCATCATGGTCATCAGCGATCGCATTTCGGCGTTCGACTGCATCTGGCACGGCGAGGGCGACATGAACGGCGTACCCGGCAAGGGCGCTGCTCTCAACGCCATCTCCAACCACTGGTTCAAACTGTTCCGTGAACAGGGCTTGGCCGACAGTCACATCCTGGATATTCCCCACCCGCTGGTATGGATTGTCCAGAAAGCCAAGCCGGTGATGATCGAAGCCATTGCCCGCCAGTATATTACCGGTTCCATGTGGCGCTCGTACGCCAAGGGCGAGCGTGAATTCTGCGGCATAGAAATACCGGACGGCCTGCAAAAAGACCAGAAACTGCCGGAACTGCTGATCACGCCGTCAACCAAGGGCATTCTGGAGGGGATTCCCGGTGTGCCAGCCCAGGATGACGTCAATATCACCCGCAAAAACATTGAAGATAACTATCAGGCGTTCAACTTCCGCAGCAAAGCGGATATCGACCTGTACGAGAAGCTGTTGAAGGAAGGCTTTGACCTGATCAGCAAAGCCCTGAGCGAACTGGACCAAGTATTTGTCGATACCAAATTTGAGTTTGGTTATGTGACCGATAAAAACGGCAACCAAAAGCTGATCTACATGGACGAAGTGGGCACACCGGATTCCTCTCGCATTTGGGATGGCCCCAAATACCGCGAAGGCAAGGTGGTGGAAAACTCCAAAGAGGAGTTCCGTCAGCTACTGCTGAACCACTTCCCGGATCCAGACATCCTGCTGAACAAAGACCGCATGGACGAACGTCAGGCCCTGGCCCGGGACAACGCTCTGCCGGAGTCGGTAATCATGCAGATCTCCTCTACCTATGTGGGAATTGCCGAGAAAATTACCGGTGAGAAACTGACCCTGTCAGAAAATCCAAAAGCGGAAATTATTGAGATTCTGCGCGACCAGTACGGCTTGATCGACTAGGCGATCACGATCAGATAGGTACTATCGCAGTCCTCCGCGATGCCTCTGTCCGCACCCTGGCTTCCAGGGTGCGGCAGAACTCTCTCCTCCTTAGTGACTCACTACCCCTTCCGCACCGCGACAATCACTGGGTGAGACGCCTTTGATTTTTTTGAATGCGCGCGTGAAGTAGGACGGGTCTTTAAAGCCCACCTGAAACGCCACATCCGCCACCAGTACGTTGGGGTTGGCCAGCAGCTGCGAGGCCTTCTCCATACGCATCGTGATCAGGTATTCCTGAAAGGTCACCCCGTAACAGCGCTTGAAGGAGCGACTGAATTTAAACGGCGACATCTTGCACAGGGCAGCCACATCGTGCTCTTTGATCTTCTCGTGCAGATGGTCAATAACGTAATTTAACGCGGGCACCAGCTGTGACTTTTGGGAGTTGTTGTTGTGATAACGACAGTCCGTGGGAATAGTGCAATTGGGACTTTCCGCAAACCGACCCATGGACTGCTGACTGCGCTCCGCATTCATGGTGTAAAGCGCGTCGATAACCGCCTGCACCTCCCGGCTCTGCACCGGTGTGACCAGGTATTCCCACACCCGCATTCGCAGCGCCCACACCGCCAGCTCCTCGGAATGCACCCGAGAAATCATCAGTATTGGAATATTCGGCGATTCCAGGCTGGTTTTCCGCAACAGCGAAAGACTCGACACATCGGGATAGTCAAACTCAAAACAGATCAGACTATACCCCTGGTCAGTTGCCTCCGCTGCCGCAGATGCATCATCCAATTCCCTAACATGACAACTCTGACGGAACGTTTCTGCAATATCGGATCGATTTTCAGAACTCGCCAGATTCACCCACAACACTGAGAGCTTCACTTACTTACCTCACCCAACCCCAACTGCGTTACCTTATGTCACCTAAAGACACAGATTACATAACAGGGTATTTCCTAAGACCTCACTTAAATATAATTGCACAGCCTGGTGAGGGTTACATTAGATTAATTGTTTATAATTTCACCGATGCTTATTGTTAAAAATATTTCTGGTTAAAAATCAAACAATTATAGGGCAATTTTTGTGGCATTTAAATAATCATAATTTTTTTGACGCTTACAAAATACTTGACATTTTAAATTTTACTGCTATGTGGAGATTGACCCAAGGTGGGCAGTTATTGGTTGGACCGAAGTGTCAACGCGGACCTGGATTGGCAAACGATGTGCGCTGTACCTGCCGCCCCGCAGCTTTCCAGGCTTCAATGCCACCGCGATACCACAGTACATTGCGATACCCCAAATTGATGGCCCGCAGGGAAGCGTTGTAGGACATCCAGCACTGCACTGACAGGCAATAAAACACCAGGGCCATCTGCTTATTACCGCGAGTGACACCCTGCAGAAAACGCGAAAACTCCCGCTGGGTTGCATCCTCAAAACTACCACCTCTGTGAGCCGGTACCGCCGCTATGGCTCCCGGCAACTGCTCACTGGATCCCAACACATCAAACAACAGATAAGGCGCCTGACGCCCATCTATTAATGACACCAGCCCTTTGGTGGTGATCAGCTGGCCACCGGGAATACTGGCCGGCGTTGGACCATGCATTGGGCCTGCATGCAATTGGCGTGTGGGCTGAACGCCAAAATCTTGCCGCTCCATGGTCATTAACTGGTCGAGATTCATGGGGCGAGTCATGGCTGGCGGCTGTTGCGGATAGCCTTGTTGTGGAGGATAGCCTTGCTGAGGGTAACCGGGCTGCTGGGGATAGCCCTGTTGAGGGTAACCAGGCTGCTGCGGATAACCGGGTTGCTGCGGGTAGCCGGGCTGCTGCGGATAACCCTGTTGCGGATAACCGGGTTGCTGCGGGTAGCCCTGTTGGGGGTAGCCAGGTTGCTGAGGATAACCTTGTTGCGGTGGTTTGTTGCCCTGATCGCCAAAACTGTCCTGACCAATAACCCTTTCAGCACTGATCAACATCGTCATCGCCAGGGCTGAAACCATCAAACCATGAACCTGCATAACAAACCTCCCACCCAGAATGGGTCAACTCTCACGGCAGGGGACGCAACTGTTGTCCATCCTGCCCAAATACTCTGTAGGGATTGAAGCTGGGGTCATCAGTCAACACATAGGTGCCATCATTCAGCTGCCAGGCGTGGTTGTAGCTGCTGTCAAGTTGCACGGAGCCGCCGTAATAGGGATCGTTATAGGTCTCCACACCGCGAATCGCCTCCGACCGCTCACGGGACAGTCGATCACTGCTTTCATTGTAAATGCGCCAGGAATCCGCCTGCATCTGGCGAATTTCCTCACCCGCCCGAGCTGTGATACGAGCCCGGTCCCGAGCGCCCTGAAGCTGTATATTGGAGATCTTGGTATTGTGTTGAGTTATTCGGGCCGACCACTGAGGAGTGGGTTTGGCCGACTTGCGGATCAGTTCCGCCAACCGGAAATTCAACTGGCCGCGAGGTGCGAACATGGCGAAGCCGGGCAGGGTCGCCGCAGTCAAATATTCGGTAGCCGGCATACCCATCATGGGTGTAGTGCGCGTCAGGGAAAACACCACCGCCACAGCCACCGTCTCCCGCATCTCCAATCCATTATGACGGTAGGCAATCAACGCTTCCCCTGCCTCCACCCAGGTGCGAATCTCGCCCATGGGGGTTGGGACCACCTGCTGCAACTGCTTGAGATTGGCGACAATATCCGGTCGCGCACGAAAATCGAGCCAACGGGCACCGGGGCGCCCCCGCTGCACCAGCCTCTCCATATGCTGTCGTACTGAGGTCACTTGAGTGAAAGGGCAGCCCATCGTCGCAGACATCCCCAAACTGTTCCACTGCCACTGCTCCATGGGAAAAAAGTGGAAACCGGAGCGGCCGTCACGAGAAGTGGCTTTAAAATCTATGTTGTAACCGCTACCACAGGGATTCTGCAGACTCCACAACACGCCACCCTGCGCCCTCCATCCAACAGGTACAAAGGTGGTAAGTGCCGGCATCGGTTTTTCAAAACCGTTGCGGTCGATAATCTGTTCCCGGCGCACTTGAACGGCTCCGCCTGGCAGAGAATGCCAACCGGCATTACCCGGCGACTGCGCCAGAACAAACCCTGGACCGCAAACTATAGTTAAAATAAATAAACCGAAAGAGACGAAAAGCTTGGCCCTATACCACATGGTGTAGCCTCCCACACTCGGTGTACCGAGTATAGGAGTGGAGCGCTAAGGTTGCGAGCGTTATGAGATAACACAGATCCCACGAAGAAACGGTAGTGCGAGAAGGTGGCGAGTTGACGCTTTGCTGCCACAATATCACCAGCTCTTAGTCATCCTAGTTTCTGCAGCTGACATAGGCAGATTTATACTGACGCACCTTCAAACGCCGCCTGTATTCCCAATTTCATCTTTTTTCCTAATGAAGTCGACGCTCCAGACCCCCGCACCCCGCGCAAAAATAAATAGGAACACAAAACAGTACAACGCCGCCAACTCACCTTTATTGACAATCGGCAAAAACGCCTCAGTGCCGTGACCAATCCAGTAAGCCGCAGCTGCCATGCCACTGCAGAGAAATGCACTCCAACGGGTAAACAACCCGAGCATCACAAACAACCCACCAAAAAATTCCACTGGCCCGCCGATATAAATCACATAGACCGCCGGCTCATAAGGGTATTCCGGGATATCAAATAATTTTTGCGAACCGTGCCAAAGGAATAAAAAACCCGTCACAATTCGCATCAACGCATAAGCGTAATCTTCGGCGTTTTTAACCAATGTAACCACAACAGCACCTCCTTACGGGCCGTTTTACAGCCTACGACAGCAAATTGCCAGGAGCGGACACTGCCAATGGCACCTCTTCGAGCGGCACGATAGTTTGAATCCAATTAAGCCATAAATTTTCTTGAAGACCCCACTTTATTAGAACAATAGCTTCAATTTGGCTGAGAGACCATTTAGTCCCGCTGGGTTAACGGTTAATGTATTCTGCCTGTGTTGTGCTTTGGTCCGAAAAAATACAAGCGTGACACAGCGTCGACTCGTTGATCAAAACGCTAGCACTAACGCCTATCATTATCACTACAAGCCTTTGAAAAACAGGGAAATATTACCTTCACCCGAATATACACAAATGGTCTTTCCAGCCCATCCCGAACGTCTACGCTTAGAGTGAAAACGTGCAATTTAAGGGTGGGTAAAAGGAGTTTTCTATGAAAGGCAAAACCAACATTATCGAAATGCTCAACAAGGTGCTCTATATCGAGCTGACCTCTATCAACCAGTATTTTTTGCACGCCCGCATGTTTCGCAACTGGGGGCTCGAAGAGCTGAACGAGAAAGACTACAAAAAATCGATCAAAGACATGAAACAGGCGGATGATCTGATTGAGCGCATCCTGTTTCTGGAAGGCCTACCCAACCTGCAGGATCTTGGGAAATTGCGCATTGGGGAACACACGACAGAGATGTTGCAGTGCGATTTGGACCTGCAGATGGAACAAATCAGCGTGATGCGCGATGCGATTGCCCTCTGCGAGAAGGAAGAAGATTACGTCAGCCGTGAATTGCTGGAAGAAATCCTGGAATATGAAGAATCCCATGTCGACTGGATCGAAGCGCAACAATTCCTGATCCGCAATACCGGTCTCGAAAACTATCAGCAGTCCATGATGGATGATTAACGGGGAGGTGCAATATGAAAGGTGTCGACAAAGTCATTGACCTGCTTAACAAACAGTTGACCCTGGAACTGACCGCCATGGATCAGTACCTGGCCCACTCCAAGATGTATGAGGACTGGGGCATCGACAAACTGCATGAGAAATTGTCTCACGAGTACGAAGAGGAACTGGAGCACGCCAAGCGTTTGATTCAACGTATTCTGTTTCTGGATGGCACACCGGACACCGCCTCACGGGGAAAAATCAACGTTGGTACCGATGTGCAGCAGATGCTGGAAAACGACCTCGCCGGAGAGCGGGTCGTCGCCGATAGCTTGCGTCAGATTATCGGGGCCTGTGAAGAGCAGCAGGACTATGTCAGCCGGGAAATCCTGGAAGACCTGCTCGAGGATACCGAGATGGATCATATCTACTGGCTAGAGCAACACTTGGGCATGATCGACAAGATAGGGCTGCCCAACTATATCCAGTCACAAATGGGAGGCAGCCCGTCTTAGATGGGATAAATTGTGATTTTAGCTTGGTGACACTGTGTCACCGTCAACGCTTGGCGGAATTCGAGAGATACAAAAAGCCCGCAAATCATGCGGGCTAAGTAGTATTACGAGAGGAGAGCACCTTATTAGTCCGCGCCATTGGCAAAGAGTTCCAACAAACTTTCAAAAAAATGACTTTTTTCCTGACTGGCACCAGTTTAGATCAACACATAAACGGTTAGGTTATTATTTGATCAATCCTTGGCATCTAACGTTTGAATCTTCAGCATCGTCTGCAGCGGTTTGGAACAAAACTCTCGCCAATAGAGCACCGCCACCACAAACGCCACGGCGCCAATAAACAGCCAGGGGCTGACAAACCACGCCAGAATCGACATAGAGAAATAGTAGGAGCGCAGGCCGTAGTTGTAGCTGTGGGCGGCCTGGTCAATCACCTTTGCGGTCAGACGGGCGTAGCGTTCCCGCTCTGCGGCAGACACCCCTTCATCATCGGGCATTGGCGCCGCCCCCAACAAAGCCGAACAAAAATTGTACTGCCGCATGGACCAGGTAAAGGTAAAAAAAGCATAGACAAACACACCCACCAGTACCAACAGCTTCAACTGTAACGCCGTGGCACTCACCGGAATGGCAAACGGCAACCGCTCCAACACAGTAAAGGCACTATCGGTGGCACTTAGTGCGGTCAGAAGACCAGCCAGAATCAGCAATGTCGTCGAGGCAAAGAAGTTCACGTTGCGCTCCAGGTTGCTGATCAATGAGGCATCGGCGACCCGCTGCTCCCGAGTCAGCATCCGCTGCATCCAGTCGATCCGGTAAAAGTGCAACACCGACGACAAACTGTGGGTTTTCTTGGCCATGACCTTGGCGAACTGGCTATAGCTGATCCAACAGGCCAGAAACCAGACCACACAGAAGATATTGAGCCAATCGAGGAAATCCAATCTGTCGATCATAAGCGCCACTTGCATAAAACCCCTGTGCTTTGTCTATCAATGCCGGCAAGACCGACTCTGGCAGCGGACTATAATCGGAGCATTGCTCCCTCTTCAAGGGGACCATGGCAACAAATCACCGTATCCCCCCAGGTGCCAACTGAAATTTCCCTTGATCTTCTGGGCCAATTTAGGGTAAAAATAGGGGTATACCCCTATTTGCATTGAGATTACAAAGGAGTCACCCATGGGCCTCGAACAATTTTCTCTACAGGGTAAGGTCGCCCTGGTCACCGGCGCCTCGTCCGGTATCGGCAACACTGTCGCCAAGGGGCTGGCCAGTGCCGGTGCCACCATTGTCGCCGCGGCGCGACGAGCCGATCGCCTGCAGGCCCTTGTCAGTGATATCCAGGCCGCCGGCGGCCAAGCCATCGCCGTCAGCATGGACGTCGCCGACCGCGACAGCGTCAATAGCGCCTTTGCCGAGGCTGAGGCGCAGGTCGGCGCCATTACGGTTATCGTCAACAACGCCGGGGTAGCTGACCCCAAGAACTTCCTTAAAATCGACGAGAATTCCCGGGATTTTGTTATGAACACCAACTTTAACGGTGTCTGGAATGTGGCCCAGGAAGGCGCCCAACGTATGGTCAGTGCCGGCGAACGTGGCAGCATTATCAACATTGCCTCGGTACTCGGCCTGGGTGTGCAGACCGGTCAGGCGGCCTACTGCGCCTCCAAAGGGGCGGTGATTCAGTTGACCCGCACCCTGGCTATCGACCTGATGCGTTACGGTATTCGGGTTAATGCCATCGCTCCCGGTTGGTTTAAAACCGAAATGAACGCGGCCTATTTCGATTCACCGGCCGGCCAGGCTTATGTAGAAACCATGCCCGCCAAACGCCTGGGGCGTACCGAGGAGCTGGTGGGGCCGATTGTGATGCTGGCCAGTGAAGCGGCCTCTTTTGTTAATGGCTCGGTACTGCCGGTGGATGGGGCTATCCACGTAACTAACTAGTGAAAATTTTGCGCTTTTTCAAAAAAAGAGTGTAAGAATCGCCGATCCTTTGCGACTAAGCCTTTAAATCGGACTGTGTAGCACTATTTTGTCACGCTTGATTTAACCAGTTGTGTAGAGTGGATTAAGTAAAGCCAGAATGACCAAGTAGGGCTATTTAAGTCGTAAATTAACGCTACAGCCGATTCGCACTCCATTGCAAACAAGGAAATACAGATGAAAAAGCCATTTCTCACCTCTCTGACCCTGGGTTCTGCCGTTGCCATGGGCGCCCTATCTACCTCGGTACAGGCCGATGCCAACCCCTTTGCCGCCACACCGCTGGCGTCCGGCTACCAAGTCGCCCAGGCGGAGGGTAAATGTGGTGAAGGCAAATGTGGCGGTTCTGAAGCCAAAGACAAGGAAGGCAAATGCGGTGAAGGCAAGTGCGGCGGCTCTGAGGCCAAGGGCAAGGAAGGCAAATGCGGCGAAGGCAAGTGCGGTGGCGCCGAAGCTAAAGGTAAGGAAGGCAAATGTGGCGAGGGCAAGTGCGGCGGCTCTGGCGCCAAAAGCAAGGAAGGCAAATGCGGCGAAGGCAAGTGTGGCGGCTAACCCCGCCCCAACACGGGTAAAGTTTGAGCAAGACAGGCCTAACCCGGTTAGGCCTCCTGCGGCGCCGGACACCCCTCACTTTCCGCCTGGTTCGGTACCGCCTTTTTCAGCGCCTATCGCGAGCGACATGATATCGGTTGTTATTCCCCGGTGTTTCTGTCCTCGCTATCCGGCGCTTTGCGATCCGTGTCCTTTCCCGTGCCATGACTGCCACTGGCAAAGTGCTGCATGGCATGCCGCAACGAATGGACACTGTGCTGGAAGTTGCGGCAGCCCACACACATCCACAGATGTAACCGCAACTGCAGTTTCTCCTTTAGCCGCAGCGGTCGATCCTGGGATTCAGACACCAGCTGAGTGGTTTCGCGGCAATTAAGCATGGGCTTCCTCCGCTTTTAACCAGCGCAATTCCAGGCATTGCTGCAACCGCAGCCGAGCCCTGTGCAGCAGTACATGCAGATTGCTGAGGCTCAACTCCACTTCGCGACAGATCTCCTCGCTATCCAGACCGATAAACTCGCGCATCATAAATACCTTTGCCTGGCGCTCCGGCAGGTTGTTCAAACAGGTTTCAAACACCAGCCAAAATTGCTGCTGTTTGAAACTGGCTTCCGGATCCTGCCAAGGCAGCGGCCTTGTCTCCGGGTGCCAGTGTCCCCGTTCATCAAACAACTCCGACAAATCTTCATCCTCGTTGACCTCTTCCCGGCGACGATACATCTGTGAAGGGCTGACTTCTGCCCGACGTTGCTTCTTCCGCAAAACATCGGCAATCTTGTTACGCAGGATGGCAAATATCCAGGTTTTCAATGCCGCTTTGCCTCCAAAGGCAGCCGCGTTTTTCATGGCACCGACCAGGGCCTCCTGCACCGCATCCTCCGCCAAGTGATGATCATTTAATTGCAGCTGTGCAAATTTCACCATCTGCGGTCGAATCTCGGCCAAGAATCCCGCATCGTTAAGGGCCGCTGACGGTGATTGGCCGTCCTGCGCCTGTTCCTGCAAACTCATCTCTGTCATTCAGGGCCTCTTACACTATCGACACCAGACTTTCCGGCATCAACATAAAGGATCAGCAAGTTGATAACAACTGCTTACCCCACAGACCCTGTATCTGCGCAGGAGTTCACTGGAACGAGTGACAGGATTGAATTGACCAGTGGTTAGTCGTAGCGGCGCGGCGATTCTTACAACGGTTTTACAGCGACGCCTATATCTCAGCGTTTTTCTGGTACTCCCTAAAGGGCGACGCCGGTCTGGGTGACATAGCCGCTCCTGCGCGTCCATGCGCCCGCGGCATACCGTTCGTCCTGAACATAGCCGCTCCTGCGCGTCCATGCGCCCGCGGCATACCGTTCGTCCTGAACATAAAAAGAAGCCGGCAACAAGGCCGGCTTTGACAAAGTGCAGAGATGGGAGAGTTTCATTATTATTTTGAAATAGCGTTTACAAGTCCTTACCGTTGAGTCGCACCTTGGTGCTCTGGGGGGTTTGGTTAATAATGGACTGCAGTGCCATACAGGCCTGCTCCGACACGGCGATCAACTCCTGGATCCGTCCTTCGGGCTCCGGGCTGTCAATCACCACGTAAGTCTCCAGCCCGTCGCAATTGCCGCGCAGGTCCGCACTCTTTTCCGCCTCGGTCACCAAACTGGTGGAGAAGTGCATCCGCTGTTCCACCCGTAGGCTGTCCACTTGAATCTTGGTGGCGCGAATATAGGACGACAGATGGGTCAACAGGCAAAAAGCGATGCCGCTTGCCAGATACCCCAGGGGCGGCGGCGCGGTATCCTCACCGCCCAGGGCCTTGCCCTCATCACACACCAATTCAAAGGTGCCCCAGGTGGGCAGGTTGGGTTCTACCAGAGCCTTTTTGCGCATACCGCGGTCGGATTCCGCCACCACGTTTACTTCAAACGTCATCTTCTCGCCGGCCTTGGGTTTCTTGAAGGTGGTCACCTCAAAGCAGGAAGGCGCCAGGGCTTGATCAACTTTTCGAACAATCACTGAATCACTCATAGAATTACCTTGTTGGGTTGATGAATTAATGAATAGAGGTCGAAGCTTACTAGGCGTTTTCCACTTCGACGGTGAAAGATTCCGTTTCTACTGCCGCTCGACTCGTGTGCTCAGATTCGAGCTCCGTTGTAATGGCCGTTTTTTCCGGGAACAGGAAATAAGCCAAGGCGGGCGAAATGGTTAGCGCCCCGAGCATATTCCACAGGAACATAAAGGTGAGCAAAATCCCCATGTCCGCCTGGAATTTGATAGGGGAAAAGGCCCAGGTGCAAACCCCGACAGCCAGCGTCAAACCGGTAAAGATCACCGCCTTGCCGGTGGTTTTCAGGGCATCGGTATAGGCTTCCTCCAGCCCCATGCCCTGCTTGAAGTACTCCTGCATACGGTTGTAGATATAGATCCCGTAATCCACACCCACCCCGACACCGAGGGCAATCACTGGCAAGGTCGCCACTTTTACGCCGATGCCCAGGTAAGCCATCAACGCCTGGGCCAAAATGGAGGTAATGCCCAGGGGGACAACGATGCAGATCACCGCCGCCAGGGAGCGGAACGTCAACAGCACCATCGCCGTGACCACGGTGTAGACGGCGACCAGCATCACCACCTGGGCCCGCTCAATCTCTTCATTGGTGGCTGCGGCAATACCCGCGTTGCCGGCGGCCAATACAAAGGCGATCTCCTCCGAACCATACTCCGCTTCAAACGCCTCAATGGCGGCAATCACACGCTTCAGGGTTTCGGCCTTGTGGTCATCCAGGGCGATAAAGAGGGTGCTCAGGTTGCAGTCGTTGTTGAAGTAGACCCCTTCCGGCAGGGAATAGACATTGGAAAAAATAGCCTTCTGGTCCCGGGGCACCCCGTACCATTTCATATTGCCTTCGTTCAACAAGACCGCCATGCGCTTGGCGCCGTTGGTGGCTGCATCGGTGCTTTGCACCCCTTCCACATGACGCAATTTCCACTGAAGCCGATCCATCAGGTCCAGGGTCTCATAGGACACACACTGATAATCCTTGGATTCCACCATCACAATCAGGATATCGGAGCTGGTTGAATAGTGGTTAACGATATAGTCGACGTCCCGATTGTATGTGGAATCGGCCCGCAATTCCGGCGAGCCCTTGTCGAGGTCACCGATCTGCAAAAACTGGCTGCCATAGAAACCGACACCGGTTAACAGCAGCGCCAGGATCACCACGGCCTTGGCCGGCGCCGGCCGCACCACTTTCCCCATGGTAGTGGCAATGGGATCCCGCTCATCTTCGCGGGTGGTCGCGTGGCGGATTCCATTGCGACTGATACCGATATAGGACAACAGCACCGGCATCAGCAACAGGTTGGTGGCGATAATAGCCGCGACACCGACGGCGGCACCAATGCCCAGCTCCTGGATCACGTGAATCTCAATCAACAACAGGGTGACAAAGCCGATGGCGTCGCTGATCAGGGCGGTGAGGCCGGCGGAAAACAGGTCTTTAAACGCCAACCGTGAGGCTTGCAATTTGCTGTGGCCGCGACCGGACTCGATCGCCACGGCATTGACAATTTGCACCCCGTGACTGACGCCAATGGCAAACACCAGAAAGGGCACCAGAATGGAATAGGGATCCAGCCCAAAGCCCAGCAGATGCAAACACCCCAGCTGCCAAATCACCGCGGTCACCGAGCACAGGATCGGCAACAGCGTGGCATTAAGACAACGGGAGTAGAGGTACAGCAGCACCAGGGTCAACACACAGGCAAAGGCAAAGAATCCCGCGACGGCCGTGATGCCATCAATCAGCTCCCCCACCAGCTTGGCAAAACCGATGATATGGATCTCCACGGATTCACTGGCAAATTTTTGCCGGATCGTCTCCAATTGCTGAGACAGTTGCCGGTAATCCAGCGCCTCGCCGGTTTCCGGATTGGTTTCCAGCAGCGGCAAGTGAATGATGGAGGACTTGAAGTTGTTGGCGACCAGTTTGCCCACCTGCCCCGAGCGCATCACATTGGCCCGCACCAGGGCCAGCGTCTCTTGAGAACCGTTGTATTCATCGGGGATAACAACACCGCCTTCAAACCCTTCCTCGGTGACCGCCCGCCACTGCACATTCTTGGTCCACAGAGACTTCATGGCCGCGCGATCCACACCGGGTAAAAAGAACGCCTCGTCATTGACCGCTTGCAAGGTCGCCAGGTAATCGGCATCAAAGATGGTGCCGGTTTTGGTTTCAACCGCGATTTGCACAAAATTACCCCCGGGGACATCTTCGCGATGTTTGAAGTAATTTTGAATAAAGGGGTGATGCAGGGGGATCATCTTCTCAAAGCCCGCAATGGGCTGAACCTGCAGGGCGTTGTAGCCAAAAAAGAGGGTCACCAACGCCATCACCAGCAACACCGCCGGTCGGTTGTTAAAAATCAATCGCTCAACAACAGCTTCTAAACGATTTTTCGCCATGGTACTTAGCCTGTTTAAAACCTAATTCCAAATTCAGTCGATATCGCGCTGGTTAAACATAAAGCGCAGACTGCCAACATTCTGCAGCGCCGTTGTGGCAGCGGCGTCGCCCACCGCGGCCTCCGGCACAAACACCCGCAGTCCCGCTTCACCCGCCACCAGCAAACCACCGTTTTTACGACCCAGTACTGCCGTCATCGCTGAACGTTCCCCAATCGCCACGGGGAAAAAGGCCGCCCCGCTGGTATCTTCCTGCACCAGGACACCACCCAGCCCGACCAACACCGCGCGTCCGTCCGCCGCTATCGCGCCCGACTGCAAGATCGACTTGGTATTGCTGGGCACTCGCGTCCAGGAGTCACCATTGTCGGTTGATTTATAAATGACACCGCTCATGCCAAACGCGAACACGGCATTGTTGTCGGGTGTGGCGAGGATGCCAAACAGGCTGCCGTCATAGGGAAGTTCAAGCGGTTGCCAGCTCACACCTTGATCCGTCGAGCGAAACCGGCTGCCCGCTTCCCCCAGCAAAAACAGGGTGCCTTGCTGGTTTTGCTCCAGGGCATAGAGATGCAGCAGGTCCGGATTATCGATGCGATCTGACCAGTCCTGCCAGCTTTTACCGCCATCCTCCGTGCGCAGCAGATAACCGGAAGCCCCAACCACTAAACCCATTTTCTCATCGGCAAACCAGACATCCATCAGTACTTTACTGGGACCGATATCCAGGTCCCGCCGGGCTTCATCCAGAGCGATCTCGGCAAAATCCCGTTGGTTCTGCAGCTGCCTACGTTCGCTGGCATCCGCTTGTGCCAGCAGCCCTTCCACTGTCACCAGACGTTGTTGGGCCGCTGCCAGGACTAACTGATTGGCCTGATTGCCGTCCAACAATTTTTCCCAGGTCACACCGCCATCTGCGGTGGTTAAAATTGCCGTGTCGTGCCCCACAGCCCAGCCGCGCTGCGGTGAGATAAAATGCACGGCGGTCAGGGCCGTGCGCATCGGCACCTTGGCCTGAAACCAGGTTTCACCATCGTCATCGGACAGCAGAATATGCCCGCGTTCGCCCACCACCACCATGCGCTCACCGGCATAGGTCGCGTTGAGCATCACGGCGTTAAGCGCCGCCTCCGTCTCCAGCGCCGCCTCATGCAGCGCGTCCCGCTCCTGCTCCCAGGCAGCGTCGGCATTTAGCTGCACCAAGGCCCCGAGAGCTACAATAAAAGCCGCTTTGGCCAGTGTTAATCTACTCATACCTATCTTTGACCCATCAACTTCAGTCTGCTCGAGACAACTGATACCTCGAAGAAAAGTGAAACGCCCTCCCTGGCATTAACGAAAATGGCAACTTGCCAGTGTTTGTTACCGGGTTCCCATCCGGCGTACCGAGGCAGGGGTAAAGAAGGAGGCTTCCGGAACGGGCTGGGAGAAGTCGATGGTTTTCGACTCTTCGTTCATTAATGGCAAAGCGTTATAACGCCGAGCCAACAGATCGTGATGCACTTCGAGGGCGGTATAAGTCACCGGCACTTCCCAGTAGTTTTTCAGGTAGCAGACAGATACCCGCCATAGGTTGTCACGCTCGTCGTAGAGGTCAGCCACCGTAATAGTCCAGGTATCCTCATCCAGGTAGAAAGTCCGCTTTTTATAGATATGGCGTTCACCCTCTTTCAAAGTCGCCTCGACCTGCCATACCCGGTGCAACTCGTAGCGCGCGTGTTCCGGGTTGATATGAAAGGGGGTAGCGATATCCTTGATTTTCAGCGCCGAGCTCTGCAGCTGGTAGTTGTTGTAGGGGATATACAGCTCCTTCTTGCCCACCAGCTTCCAGTCGTACTTGTCGGGTGCACCAAAAAACATATCGTAGGAGTCGATGGTGCGATAGCCATAGGAGGGCGGGATCGGGGTGTCATAGACAAACACCGGAGCCCGCCTTACCCGCCGCTGACCGGAAAAGTAGCGCCAGACATTGCGGGGATTGAGTTTGGGATTCACATAGTCGTGAAACAGAAAAGTATCGCCCGCCACGCGCACCGGCGCCACCTGATTGGCCACAAACATCGTGAGCATCCCGTTGTCGTCAGCGCCCGTTTCGTCATAGTAGGGGTAGTAGTCGTAGTGATTGACCCGGTCGATCACATAACGGCCCTTGACGTCTGGCGTTACCTGGGCGTAACTCGCCACCCGGTACTTGCCCTGGTAGCGCAGCAGGTGATTCCACACCGCCTGCAAACCGTTGTCCGGAATGGGAAAGGGGATCGCCGCTTTGGCATTTTTTACGCCGTTGCCATCCTCCTCCAGCTCCGCGGTTTGCGAGACCTTGTAAGTGTTCTCGGCATACCAGTCGGGGTAGGTCGCCGTGCGGCGACTGGGGTAGATATGCATTTTGTAACTGTCGGGGTATTTCTTAAACAGCGACAACTGCCCTTCCGACAATTTATCGGCGTATTGGTCGACATTGCTCGCATCGATAGTAAACAACGGTTTATCACCGGCAAACGGGTCCGGGTGGTGATCTCCCTCGCCCTTAAAGCTAACCGGTACCGGCAACGGCTCCCCGGTCCAGGCGGGAATGCTACCATCGACATTGCCGGCGCGCTCGGCACCCAATGGAGTCAAATCCCGGGTCAAACGATCGGCTTGCTCTTTGCTGATCGCCGCAGAAACCGAGGTGGCAAAGGTTAAGGTGGTGACAACGGCACTCACCAGCAGTGATTTTTTCATAACAGCTCTCCAGAATAAGGTCGCGTGGAAACGTTGAGTTAGAAGCGATATTTCAACGACAGGGATGCGTTATCACGGTCGATCAGATCGCCATCCCCAAAAAAGTCGTTGTATCGCAATTCCAGTTCCAGCTTGTTCTGCCAAATGGCGTTAAACGCAATCGCCGCGGATTTGGCGTTATCACTGAAGCTGCCCGCCGGGATCACCGAGGTGCCTTCCACATCGTGGTTAAACATGAGTTGCACCAGCAGATCGGTACCGGACAGGGCCGACAGGTGCTTGCCGATACCGTCGAAATAGGTCAGGGTCAGACGGGATTTATAACCCCAGGCGTTGCGGTCGGTCGCGTTGGGGCCGCGGTAGACCTCACCGTTTTCCAGATCGGGCGTATTGACGTAACCGATCTCCATCAGAAAACCCACATCGTCTGCCAGCCCGCCAAGGAATGGTGTGTTGTTGAAGTTTTTGTTGATGGTGAGTTGAGCCACAACCATTTCTTCCGGCGTGCTTAGACTGAGCGGCTCACCCGCCAGTGCTACCGCGCCCCCCAGGGCGGCCGGACCAACCTGTACCGTTTGCAGGGGGACGTCCTTGTGCCAGGCAATTTCGCCGGAGAACGCGGTATCGAACAGCACGGTATTAAAGCTCAACCCCAACAGCTGGACATCTTCAAAATATTCAATATGGTAGCTATTGGGCCCCAAAGGACCTGGCAAGGTGGTGGGCGGCAGTCCGGGACCGGCTGGCATTGTGACAAAATTCGGCATGCCCGCTAACGCCAGACTGGGCAATTTGGCGTGGTAATTGACGTAGTAAAAACCCAGCTCGGTATCGTTCAGAGCTTCGGCAAACCAGCGCAGCGCCACCCCGTACTGACCGTGGTCATCGGCCTCGAAATCAGCGCCGCGATTGTAAAAAGCGCCCATATTGGGAGGAAAAGGTGGTGACGGCAGAGATGGCAACAGCAGCGTTTCACCACCGTCCCGGGCGATAAAATCGTTCGTACTCAGATAGGTGCCAACGGGTGGCGCAATGGTAGGTTCCCACTCCCACTGATAGTAGGCTTCGAGGGTGACATTTTGGGACAGGCCAATTGAGCCGTACAAAGACTCCTGCGGCAGCAAAATCTCCTTCACCTCGGTGCCAGGCAGATTGGCCTGGGTGACATCGGCGGGATTGACCGCGTTTTGAATCCCCGATTGGATAAACAGGCTTTCCCCCCAGTTAATCACCTGCGAACCGATTCGCAAGGTAGAGGCATGTTCGGAGGAGCTGTTGGCGTTCAGGTACAAAAAGGCATCCAGCCATTTGACATCGGTGCCGGCACGGTCCTCGGTTTTGTCGGTGAACTCGTCGGGTTCCGTCAACGAGCCGCCAAAAAATGCATTGCCATTGAGCGTAAAGGGTGAATTGTGATCATTGTGGGCGCCGGCAATTTTGGCGTCGTGAAAGGCCAGACCGCGATTAAAAAAGCCGAAGGTGGTATCCGCATTGATACGCTTTTTCAGCTCCATATCATAGGTGATTTTCCCCAGGCTCGAGGTTAAGTCCCCTTTTTTAAAGGCGCGGTCACCGTCATCGTTGTTGGGATTGAGAATCGCCTCATTCACATCATCCAGACGCCAACTGGCGGAATAGGAAGCAGTGATATCGAGCGAACCTTTGATGGAATCTCCCAACGAGAATTCAAAAGCCGATGCCGGCGTTGAACAGAGAAGGGTAATGGTTGCCGCCAGGACGCCTTTTCGGAAAGGGCCCGCCGCGGTGGGTACAGTCGGGTTGTAGGGCATGCGCATTGATGAGTCTCCTCAACTATCAATTCAATCGTTTTTTTAATTGGAGGTTTCGAGACCTCTTTTATTGTTTTAGTGGGCTGCTTTATAACCGCTTGCAGCTTTCTGATTTTCATGCACCTCAAAAGTACTGACAAGTATCTATTGATAGCACAGGGATTGTCAACCGCCACTGAGATCATTAAATTTTAAGCGGGGTTGTTCTTATGCGATTTGCTGGGCAGCGGAAAAATGCCTATAAAGATACTAATCAGTATCTTTATAGCGAAAGGGAACTAGACGGTTGAGAGTTATTGCAAAATGATCGATACAGACTGAGGATTGAAGGGTAGTTGCCCCAGACGAGCAGACGGCCGCCAAAAGACGAGACAGGCAGATTCGGGCTGGCGGCGCTTCAGCCCGTCGCTGCATCAGCTGCAGGAAATTTAGAGATCGGGGTTGCTGACACCCCATAGATTCTCAGAAAACATTCAACGGCATGCCGGGCATCCCGGTCCATCTCCGCTGCACTTAATACGCCTTGTACCCCCACCAGGCGAGGATGGAGTTTATTCCACAGCACCAGCGCCAGGAAGTCTTGAGCCGCTCGCAAGGGATCGGACATGCTCAGCTCACCGGCTTTAGCGTGCTCCGCCAGGTATTCGCTGAGCTCTTGCTGCGCGGCCCGGGGGCCCAGCTTGTGATAGGAATGCCCCAATTGCGGCTTGCTCCAGAATTCTGCGATGATCACCCGCAAAACGGCGACATATTTATCGGACAGCACCAGCTCCAGAATACGCTTCGCCTGGGTATACAAGGCTTCGGCAACTGTCAGGTGCGCTCGATCGGAGGCCCGGAGAGCACGGGAGAGTTGGTGTACAATCTCCTCCGACAGGGCGGACAACAAGCCCTGTTTATCGCCAAAATAGGTGTAAATCATGCTCTTGGAGCAACCCGCGCTTTCGCAAATGGCATCCAGGCTGGTACCGGCGTAACCGTGCTTGACAATCAGTTCTGCCGCCGCATCGAGAATATCGTCGCGCCGCTGTTCTAGGCTCCGTGGATCCCGCGCCACCGCCAATCTCCTGTTGAATGTATGACAAGGTTAATGATAGTGAAAAAGTTGCCGGTTTAAAACTAGTTAGTATTGATTGGATCAGCGTAAGAGCACCTTGAAAATTGTCCACTGACCAATAGTATGCGCCGTAAGCGAAGTCCGACCTATAGGGGACTTCGGCTTAAGTAAATGCCATTTGGGCCTGATCCATAAATACGTATCAGTACCAAACGTTAAGGCTGCAACAACGACTCCACCTAAATACTGACTCTCCTTTCTGATTCTGCCCATCCTAAATCGATGGCGGCACTCGGAGCGAGCTTCTCCAGATGACGATTTTTTACCCAACCAGCCTATTTTTACTGGAATTTTAGGGCCACATTCTCTATCATTAACGCGAATTATTCGCATTATCTTATGATTTTGGTTTTCATTAAGCGGAACCGCCTTCTACGCCATGACACTAGCAGAACTAACCCAGAACAAACCCGGCCGCATCACCGGTTTTACCAAAAAAGGCGAGTCCCTGAGCCGCCTGCAGAGCATGGGTGTAATTCCCGGTGCCGAAGCGCAATTGCTGCGCACTGCCCCTCTCGGAGACCCCATGCAGGTACGTATCGAAGGTACCCTGCTCAGTATTCGCAAGCGCGACGCGCAACAGATTCAAGTTGAATTGGTGTAATGCATCTTACAATCGCCCTGGCGGGCAATCCCAACTGCGGTAAAACCACTTTATTTAATGCCCTCACCGGCTCCCGACAGAAGGTCGGTAACTGGGCAGGCGTGACTGTGGAGAAAAAAACCGGCCAGCTGCGCCTGGGCAAATTCACTATCGAGGTGGTGGATCTGCCCGGTGTCTACTCACTGGGTCAAGCGGACCAAGGTGTCGATGAACAGATTGCACGGCGCTATATCACTGAGGAGAAGCCCGACCTGGTGGTCAATGTGGTCGACGCCGCCAACCTGAAGCGCAACCTGTTGCTCACCCACGAGCTGATGGATCTCGGCTGCCCGACGCTGATCACCCTCAATATGCTGGATGTGGCCAAAAGCCAGGGCACCCGTATCGATGTTGAGGCTCTGGAACAGCGCCTGGGGCTGCCTGTCATTCCAGTGATCGCCAGCAAAGGGGACGGCCTGCAACAGCTTAAACAGACACTGCTGGTCATCGCCGAAAACCCGGCCAGTGCCCCCAAGCCAAAAGAGGATCTGCTCTGCGCGGAGGAATCCCTCACGCACCGCTTCCACTGGGTGCAACAGCAGACCCAGGGGGTGATGGTGATGGCGCCGGAACAGCGCTCGATTACCGATAAAATCGATGCCATTGTACTGCACCGCTGGCTGGGTATCCCCATCTTCCTGTTGATGATGTACCTGATGTTTATGCTGGCCATCAACCTGGGTGCCGTATTTATCGACTTTTTTGACATCTTCCTGGGAGCCCTGTTGGTGGATGGCCTGGGGCAGCTTCTTTCCAGTATTTACGCCCCGGCCTGGCTGACCACCATAGTCGCCGATGGTGTCGGTGGTGGCATTCAGCTGGTAGGCACCTTTATCCCGGTGATCGGCTTCCTCTACTTGTGCCTCAGTATTCTGGAAGATTCAGGTTACATGGCCCGTGCCGCGTTTGTGGTGGATCGGTTGATGGCCCGCATCGGTCTGCCGGGCAACTCCTTTGTCCCGTTGATTGTAGGTTTTGGCTGTAATGTTCCAGCGGTGATGGCCTCTCGTACTCTCACCCGGGAGCAGGACCGACTGCTGACTATCGCCATGGCGCCCTTCATGTCCTGTGGGGCCCGACTGACGGTCTACGCCCTGTTTACGGCGGCGTTCTTCCAGGAGAACGGGTCCTTGATCGTGTTTGCCCTCTACCTGTTTGGTATCGCCATTGCCGTATTGACCGGCTGGCTGTTTCGTAAGACACTGTTTTCCGGCCATGCCACACCGTCGTTTCAGGAGATGCCGGCCTACCACATCCCCACCTTGCGCAACACCTTGACCACCACCTGGCACCGTTTAAACGGCTTTATACGCCGCGCCGGCAGTACCATTATCAAGGTGGTGACCCTGCTCACCGTGATTAACTCCATCGGCCTGGACGGCAGCTTTGGCAACCAGGACAGTAAGGACTCACTATTGAGCTATATCGGCAAGAGCCTGACACCGGCCCTGGCCCCCATTGGCGTGCAGGAAGAAAACTGGCCGGCGACAGTAGGTGTGTTTACCGGTATCTTTGCCAAGGAAGCGGTGGTGGGCACCCTGGACGCGCTCTACCAGGATGTGGCCGGGGAAAGTGCTGACAAGGGAACAGCAGTGGACTTGACCGCCAGTATTGGCGAAGCTCTCGGTTCCATCCGCGACAACCTGATCGATCTGGGCCATAACCTGGGGGATCCGCTGGGGCTGGCAGCCGTGTCAGATTCTGTGGCAGAGCAAGGTGTGTCCAATACCGGTCTGGCAGCCATGCAAGACCTGTTTGGCAATAGCTACTCGGCCTTCTGTTACCTGATCCTGATCCTGCTTTACACCCCCTGTGTGGCCGTGATGGGTGCCATGAACCGGGAGTCAGGCCCGCTATGGGCCAGCCTGGTGATTGGCTGGTCCAGTTTCCTTGCCTACTGGACCGCCAGCTTTATGTACCAGCTGGGCAACCTGGCCCACAATCCGGGGTTTGCATTCGCCTGGCTGTCGGGCTCCCTGGTGATCATGGCCCTCGCCATCCACGGCCTGAAACGGCTGGGACAAAAATCCCTCGGCCAGGACGGCAATATTATTGCGCGTGCGTGAATGGCTACTCCGGGAGCCTCTGGCGGGCTTCCGGAATAGCCCTGTTGTCGACGTTTTTTTCACAGCGCTCCCCCCTCTCTGCAACCACTTCTTTCCCGCGCTGCCGGGGTTTTAACGCACCGGTCACGCCGATGGATGACCTGTCAACATCTTCTTGCCTCACCAGCCGTGTCGACAAACCATGCAACCCCAACCGCCCGGCTCTTGGGTATTTTGGTCAATATCTTGAAAAACAAAGGCTTTTTGATGTTGGTCCGCGATTTGCTCTTTCCCTAGGCGTGTGGCCACACAGCATCACACCATTAACCGGGAGGTGTTCACCATGGCTGTAAACCCGACCAACAACCCGATCGAACAGGAGGCCTTACGCAGACAACTGGATAGCCAATTCGAGCTGATCAATCGCAATCTTGAAAAGCTTAAAGACAAAGAACTCGACCTCGAATGGGGCGACGACGAAGAGGATATCTGGGCTTATCGCAAAAGTTTTGACTAGCCCAAACCACTGAGCCTGAGCCACTTATATCACAGCTGCTCCCTGAGCACTGACGCCATGCGCGGTGGTCCCCATCCAACGGTAGCGAGCCTGCGAGCCGCAACCAGAGGGGGAGCCATTGCGCACCAGCAATTCCCTCCCAATGCCCAATTAACCCCCTGTGGCAGGTAAGACCTCACACCCTCCCTGTGACTACAGCGTTGAACACGCTTTCCAGCTAGTAACAAACGATAATGTAATGTATATTACAAGTTTCCCTATCATTCCTCTTAAAGATTTGTGGGCCCGCTATGCCGCCATCACCCAATTCAACAGATCTGTTTACAGACCTCAAAGACCACCTGGGATTTTTGTTAGGGGATTGCGCGCGCCTGCTGACAACCACCATTGAGAGGCAACTGCGGGAAACCAATATCGAGCTGAGCCGCGCCCAATGGCGCGTGATTGCCCACCTGTTCCGTCGGGATGGGCTTACCCAAACCCAACTGGCCGAGATCCTGCAAATCGAGCGGGCCCCGCTGGGGACCTTGGTGGACAAACTGGAAAACCGGGGACTCCTGGAACGCCGACCGGACCATTCTGACCGCCGGGTCAACCGCGTTTTTATTACTGATGCCGGCCGCGAGCTGGTACCGTCAATCACCCAGCAGGTGGACAAGGTAATGGAGCAAATGATCACAGACCTGGCTCAGGACGAGGTCCAGCACCTGAAATATTGTCTCAACACAATGAGAAACAGCTTGCGCGATCTGCGCAACAACTGCCCAGCACCAAGTGCAAAGTTGAACGCAGCGGGCAATAACCAATGAGGTCACTATGACGTCATCCGACACGCAGAACCATACAACGACCCCAGCCCGGAACAGCAAAGGGCAACAGGCGAAAAAGTTGGGCCTATGGGGGCTCGCCGCCCTGTTCGTACTTACCGCTGGCGACTGGCTTTATACCCGCAGCTATACCGTCAGTATCGAAGACGCCCGTATTGCCAGCAATATTATCTCTGTCAGCAGCAACCTCTCCGGCTGGATAAAAGAGCTCACCGTTAAAAGTGGACAGACTGTCGACGCCAACGCGCTACTGGCCAAACTGGACACCCGTGCCGCAAAGCTGGCACTACAGGAATACGATCTTCAAATAACGACCCAGGAAGCCGAAATCCTGCGCGCCCAGGCGGAACGGGATATCCGGGAGGAGCAGCAGCGCAGTGACTTTCTGGCCCAGCAGGCCAGGGTTGACAGCGCCCGGGCCAGAGCAAAAAAAGCCGAGTCAGAGCACCAGCAGGCCCAGGCTAACTTTGAGCGCGCCAACAAATTGTTAGCGAAAAAGTTGATACCCACCAAACAGTGGGAAGACGCGCAACTGGAACTGCGACAGGCGCGGCAGAACTCTGAGAGCGCCAAGGCGGCCCTGGTAGAGGAGGAATCGGACTTGCGCAAAGCGCGGGCCGGTCTGAAAACTGTGGAGTTGATGGACCAACAAATTGCTATTCAACAACGGCAGTTGGAGCGTCTGAAAATAAACCGGGACCAGCAGCTACTGGACCTGGAAGATCGCCATATTCGCAGCCCAATCCCGGCCATCGTCGACAAAACCTTTGTCCACGCTGGTGAATATATCGCTCCCGGGCGACGATTGCTGATGCTGCACGACCCTAACGATATCTGGATCAACGCCAACATCAAAGAAACGATGGTGCGCAAGGTCAAACCCGGCATGCGCGCCAGTGTGCATGTGGACGCCTACCCGGACCGAGAGTTTACCGCTACTGTCGATCGCATTGACACAGCCACCACCAGTGAATTCGCCCTGCTGCCGAACCCGAATCCCAGCGGTAACTTTACCAAGGTCACCCAGCGGCTGCGGGTGGTGCTGCATATTGAGCAAACCGACAATTTGCTGAAGCCCGGCATGATGGTCGCGGTCAATATCGATACCCGTGGCTAACTTCACCGCAACCGCAGGCGATACAGACGCAACTGGCATCGACACATTCGAATCGCTGTTTGCCCGCTACGGCAAAACCTATCGCGCCCTGGCAGTCGCGGCGGTGGGAATGGGCGCCGTCGCCACCGTGCTGGCCAGCACCAACATCAATGTGGCCCTGCCCAGTGTAATGGGCGCTTTTGGCATTGGCCAGGACAAGGCCCAGTGGCTCTCCTCCGGTTATCTCGCCGCTTCTACGGTCACCATGTTGATGGCCGCCTGGATGATCCAGCGTTGGGGGATCCGCCAGGCCTTTGTGCTGAATATGCTCGCCTTTATCGCCGGCTCCCTGCTCGGCGCGGTGAGTCCCAACGCCGATGTGTTGATTGTTGCCCGGTTTATTCAGGGGGCCGCCGCCGGTATTTTTTTGCCCCTGGCCATGGTGGTGCTGGGGCGGATTTTCCCGCCGCAGCAACAGGGCCTTGCCATGGGCATATTTGGCATTATCACAGTAATGGCGCCGGCCGTGGGCCCCGTTACCGGCGGCATACTGATCGATCACTTTAATTGGCGCTTTGTGTTTTTCCTGGCCCTTCCGCTGGCGCTTTTAAGCCTGCCCCTGGCATTGTGGTTTCTACCGGAAAAGGAAAATCCCGATGACAAACCACCGCTGGATATTGCCAGCACCTCCCTGCTCAGCCTGTTTGTGGTGGTGTTGTTGCTGGGCTTGTCCAACGGTCAGGAAAAGGGCTGGTCCTCCGATTACACCCTCACCTGCTTGCTGGTTGTCGTGCTCTGCGCCGGGAGCTTTATCTATCGGCAACTGCATATCCCGGCACCGCTGTTAAACCTGTCGCTGTTCCGCTACCCCAGCTTCTGTCTCGCCGCGGTGATCAGTGTGGTCCTGGGGGCGGGCCTCTACGGCAGCACCTATACCACACCGCTGTTTTTGCAGACGATCCAGGGATTAAACGCCACCAATGCGGGTTTTGTGCTGTTGCCCGCCGGTCTGGTGTTGGCGGTCTTTTTTCCCATCACCGGCTTTTTAAGCGACCGTATCTCACCGCGGTTAATGATCATGAGCGGTCTGATCCTGTTTGCCCTGTCCAGCTATCTGATGGTACCGGCGGACAGGCAAACTCCCACCCTGGATATCATCTTCTGGTTGATTTTCGGGCGTCTGGGGCTGGCCATGATCATGCCGGCCCTTAACGTCGCCACCCTCAAACCCCTGCCCCTGTCTCTGGTGTCCCAAGCTTCCGCGTCCTCCAATTTTCTGCGACAGCTGGGCGGCGCCTTTGGGGTCAGCCTCTCCTCCATCTACCTGGAGCGGCGTACCGCCACCCACCTGGATAACATGGCAGCCAGCCAACACCTGGGCAATCCCCAGACAGTAGAGATGCTGGATTTGCTGCGAGAACCGTTACAACAGACGGGGGTGGATGCAACCAGCCAGGATCCACTGGCATTTTATATCCTGTTTCAGGAGCTGGGCCAACAGGCAATGACTGCAGGTTTCCAGGACACGTTTGCCGTTACCGCTGTGGTGTTTTTAGCGGCCGTGTTTCCCGCCACCTACCTTAGAAACAAAGAGAAGTATTAGCTGCATCTGAAACACCCAAAAATTATCAAATTGATCAATTAAGCTATCATTATGGCTAAAAATACCGAGCAATTTGATAATTATCTCTATTCAATCTGACAGCTCTCCCCCCTAGACTTATTGGTATAAACACCCCAACACTCATCCCCGGACTACCGATACAGGGAGACCGTTCCCGTGGACGCCATCAACAAAGCAGTAAGGACTAGCCCCCCCAATCAACCCCTGGATACAGACCTCGGCCTGGTGCACCGTCAACTGGCCAAGGGCTACCAACAACCCTTTATCCTGCTGGATTCAGACATTATCCACGACAAGGTCAGGCGCTTTCAGCGAGCCCTGCCCCGGGTCAGACCTCACTTTGCGGTTAAAGCCAATCCGGACCAGCGTGTTTTAACACTGCTGCGCAATGCCGGCGTGCAGTTTGAAATCGCCTCCAAAGAGGAGCTGGATCTACTCTTGGCCTTGAAGGTGCCCGCCGCCGATATTTTTTACAGCAACCCGATCAAGCCGGCCGCACATGTGCGCTATGCCATGGAAAACGGGGTGCAGTGGTTTGTGATTGATTCCCTGGAGGAACTGCACAAAGTGTATCGCGCCGGACCTGAGGCCAAACTCTACCTGCGTATCTACACCAGTGACCGGGGTTCCTGCTTCCCCTTGTCATCCAAGTTTGGCGCTCACCGCGAGGAAACCACTGCCATCATCCAAGCCGCCGCACACCTGGGCGCTCAGCTGGCGGGTGTAACTTTCCACGTGGGCTCCCAATGCAGCGAACTGGACAATTGGCGTATTGCGTTGCGCAATGCACACCAGGTTTTTGAGCAGATGCGCAGCGCCGGTTTAAAGCCCAACCTACTCAATCTGGGGGGCGGTTTTCCGGTAAACCTGCGCACAGTTGCGCCGACCATTGAACAGATTGGCAAGGTGATCAACCGGGAGCTGTCCCTCTTTCCCGAGCCCATTACCGTGATGGCGGAACCGGGGCGTTACCTGGTGGCCGACGCCGGCTATTTTGTCTGCCAGGTAATCGGCACCACGCGACGCGGTAATGAACACTGGCTCTATTTGGATGCCGGCTTCTACGGCGGTTTGATTGAACTGAAGGACGGTCTCGACTTCGAGCTGTTGACCGACCGAGAAGGCCCCTTAATGCCCTGGACTATCGCCGGCCCCACCTGCGATTCACAGGATATCTGTGCCTACAACCAGCTGCTGCCGGTGGCTATGCGCGCAGGGGATTTTGTTTATATTCGCCACGCCGGCGCCTACTCCAACGCCTGCGCCAGCCGTTTTAACGGTTTCCCACTGCCGGAGGTTATCCTGGTCTAAGCGCCGGGTTAAGGGGTACAGGCCAGCGCTTTTGCGTTCAGGTTCTGGAAAATCTTTTCCAGCGCCCGTTCAAACAGTGGTTTGGTACTGTTTTCTATCAGAGTGGCCGAGTTTTTTAACATCCACTGCGCCAACTCCAGGCCGGTTTTGAATCCCACTTCCTTGCCCATTTGGTCCACCAGCAGGTAGTTACGTGTTTCGCTGTCGTACCAGGCGACCTTGATGCGTCGCCCCTCAGCGGACTCCATCATCGCCCCGAACTCGATGTGGGTCAGGGCTTCAACCAGCTGTCGCTCGTCATCTGACAGGTGCGATCCGGGGGGGTGAGGGTCCTGCTCCCCAGGCTCCCTGGGTTTGGGGGGCTCTTTGACAGGACTTCCGGGTTTGATCTGTATCGCTTCCCGCTGCAGGCGTTGCAAGCGCTTGAGACACTGCTCCGTTTGCAACTGGTCGTAATTGATCTTTTCAAAACACGCCGCCTGCACGTCTAGTGCCTGTGCCTGAACTTCCCTTAAACGTGGCAATCCGCCGGCGCTCACTGGGGGAGTAATGCTATCGACCACCGTATCCAGGGCCGCGATCGCCGATACCCAATGCGTGGAGCCATCACCGTGACGCAGGTAGGTGTGGATCAAATAATCGCTCCAGGGTGTCCGCAAAGGTTCAGACACCGTGGAATAGGGCTTGTCATCAAAGCGCAGCGCCATCTCCTGCTTAACCCGTTGTGTTGCCTGTTGCAGTTTTTCGCGCCCTTTGACTTTTTCCACCAGGCGTTTTTCCAATAGCTGCTGGCGGCGCTTGTATTTTTCCACAAACACCTGAAACAGGTGGTTCTGCTCGATAAAAAGTTTCACATCACCATTAAAATCTTCCAATATCTTGGAGACCACCTCTTTGATTTTCTTATAGGCGGGATTGCGCCTGGGTTTACGTTCACCGTGGTCACTGCCCTCAGACGCCGGCAACGCCAACTCCCCGCACCATAAAGCCCCTGCGTCGGCCAGATTATTCAGCAACACGCGGGCGGGGTGGTTGGTCTGGCGCTCCAGAAAATCGGCTTCCATCAGCGCCAGCTTTAGAAACGGCGTGTAGAGATAACTCAGCAGCGCCTTCACAGCTGCTGGCACTTTTTCGTCATCCAGAATCGTCTCAAAGATCATCGCGACCAGGTCCAGGGTTTGCTGGTTGCGGCCATTGAGCACACCGGTGGGGGTTTGTGTCGTCAACTGGGCACGAAAGTGTTGACTGGCAGAAGTGATATCCTGGGGCGGTACCAACCCGGGTGCATCGTCGACAAGCAGCACCGTATTCTGCAGGGTTTTCGACTGCAATTGCCAGGTCGCAGTATCAATATACTGCATACTGCAGGTGGGTAAGTTTTGATGGGTATCGACCTTGGCTTCGCCAGCAGTCGTTACCGCGGCACTGGCCAACTGGTTTTGCAACTGGCCGATCGCCTTCAACAGTTGTAACTGATACTGGGCACTGGGTTGGGTCGGGTCGGGAGCGGCGACCGGGGTACTCAGCTCCTGCCACCGCGGCAAAGATTGGGAGGTACTATTCTCTGACGTTGAGGCGGACCCTGTGGCCTCCTGCGGCCTCGATCCAGTGACGCTGGAGGGATTGTAACTCAACGCTGGTAGAATACCCGCCTCTAGAAGGTAGGCGTTCAAACCGTCATACAAGGCGCCCAAATGCAGGTGTAACTGTTGATCCAACGCCTTGTATGCCATCAACACGGTGGGAGTGCTCAGGTCCATTGGTGCCAGCGCCGAGCGCAATGCCTTGCAAAATTGTGCCGGGGCTACCGGGTGGCTGTGCAGCCCCTTCGCATCACCCCCAATCAGCGCCGCAAGACGGTGGCTTAACAGCCACAGTGGAGCTTCAAACCGCTCCTCCAGGGTTCGGGTGATGGTTGAGATGGCAATGGATTCTTCCAGGTCGTCATACTCCACCAACGCCAGCAAATCGCCCCGATAGCGATCTACGCCGATCTCCGTGTCCAATTCGCGCCGCTCAAAGCGCTCCAGGGCTTCTGCCAATGCCTGCACAAAGGCCACCTCAACGGGTTGGGCATGGGTATTCAACTGCCGATGAATATCGTAATAAGCCTGCACCTCCTGGTTGGAAGTGCCTTTGTCGGCGCGGGTCAGCACCTGCTCGCACAGTTGCGCCAACATTGGCGCAACCATCAGTTGCGCCTGCTGAAGAATCATGTCGCCGCAGGTGTGTATATACGCAGATGTTGGCGAGCACTCACCAACAGCACTGAAATAGTCACTCACTCGCAGCAGCCCCCCTTTGGCCTCCTTGAGATCGCGCGGACTCCTTCGACTCCTTCAATCTATCGATATCTCCACAGCTGACATGCAGCTCCTTCAACAATAATAGACTACAAATGGAGTGAAGGACCGGTTTGGTGGTCAAAGCGAATATTGATGTTGATCCAACACCCGTTCTCGATTCACAATGAGGGACAACACTATGCTTTCCAAACTTTTATGCCGGTTAGCGCTGGGATCAGCACTGATCACTGGCCAAGCCGTAGCCGATGCCGGCTGGACAACCAAGGGCGATATCCACTCCCTCACCGCCACCTCGTTTTCCCGCCTCGTAATCCACGCCCGCTTTCCCGATGAAATCAGTAATTGCCGAGACAAAGAACGTTTTTATCTGGATTACGGTCGCCCCGGCACCGGCTTTGTCCACGAACTGTTGGTCGCCGCTGTCGCCACGGGCAAACCAGTGCAGTTAAGAGTCACCGGCAAGTGTGAACTCAAAGGCATGTCTGAAATCTCCGAAGCGCGGCTGTTGGCAGAATAGTGACGGAGGCATCGATGTCTGTTTGGCCCTGGCTTGCAGCCGCAATTGCCCTGACGTTTTTGCTGGTCACAGTAATCTACTATCGCCGCCTGTGTCGCCTGGTCAGGGCCGTTACTCTGTTTTCCCCCCGCCGTATTGTCGACAACTTTCGCAATATGCACCGCATCTATCCCACCACTGTTACCCGCAGAGCACCACAAGCGTTTCAGTTTGAGCGAGGTCACATAAGCCTGCCCCCACACTTTGACTTTCGCGGGCAACAGCTCAAGACTCGACAGTTTATCGAGGATACCCGCACCACCGGCTTTCTGGTCTTGCATGCCGACCGCATTGTGAGGGAGGAATACCGCCTGGGCCAGACAGCGGCCACCACCTGTATCTCTTGGTCGGTGGCAAAATCCATTGTTTCCGGTCTGTTTGGTATCGCCATGGCGGAAGGCTTTATTCACAGTATTGAGGATCGCGTCACCGACTATGTGCCGGAACTCAAAAACAGCGGTTATGACGGCGTGCGGATCAAGGACGTTTTGCAAATGTCCTCCGGTGTGGCCTTTAATGAGGACTACAAGGATTTTCACTCCGATATCAGTCGCCTGGGGCGGGTGTTGGCCGTCGGTGGCTCCCTCGACCGTTTCGCCGCCAGCCTGAAACGGGAACACCCGCCCGGCAGTCGTCACCACTACGTGAGTGTCGATACCCACGTGCTAGCGATGATTCTGACTCGTACGACAGGGCGTTCGATCACCGATTATTTGGAGGAAAAGATCTGGCAAAAAATCGGTACCGAAGCGGATGCCTATTGGATAACCGACGACCTTGGTGTGGAACTGGCCCTGGGGGGATTCAACGCCACCCTGCGGGACTACGCCCGCATCGGCCGGCTGTTTTTACGCTGGGGCAACTGGAACGGTGAGCAGATTATTCCGGCGCAGTGGATCCGGGATTCCATCACCCCCGACGCCGCCCACCTGATGCCGGGGGAAAACAACCTGTCAGACAATGTGATGGGGTATGGCTACCAGTGGTGGATACCCGAACATCCCCAGGGCGATTACGTGGCGATTGGCATCTACAATCAGTTTATCTACATCCACCCCGACAAACAGCTGGTTATTGCCAAAACCTCGGCCAATCATCACTACAGCCAGGACACGGTGACGTCTGAGCACCAGTCCGTAGCGCTGTTTCAGGCAATCGCCAACAGCCTTTAGACGAGTGTACTGTGCTATTATTCGGCAATTTACCGATCCAGCGCGCTGCAACAGCACCTGGCACCAATAACACAACGTTTTATCTTCCATGAGCGCTAATACAATCACGGTCAATCAGCAGATGACTAAATTTGATAACCACGACAGTGTCTGGCTGTTTGGTTACGGTTCGCTGATTTACAAAGCGGACTTTCCCTTTCTGGAGCGGCGCCCTGCCAGCATCCGGGGCTGGAGCCGACGCTTTTGGCAGGGCTCACACGACCATCGGGGCACACCCCAGGCCCCCGGGCGCGTGGTGACCCTGGTGCCTGACGAGCATACCCTCTGTGAAGGGCTGGCGTACCTGATTACCCCGGAGGAGTTCGCACACCTGGATTACCGGGAAAAAAACGGTTATTTGCGGTTTAGCGCGGAGATGACCTTCAAAGACGGCAGTCATGCCGAGGGGTTGGTGTATATTGCCACGGCGGATAACGCCGCCTTTTTGGGGCCGGCCCCGGAACGGGAGATCGCCCGCCACATTGCCAGCGCGACGGGCCCTAGCGGACCCAATAGTGAATACCTGCTGAAACTGGCGGCGGCGCTGCGGCAATTGGGAGAGGTGGATGAACATGTATTTGCCATCGAACGACACCTGATGGCGTTTTAACGATCTGGCTTTAGTAGGTGTAGGTCAACTCTGCGCCGTAGACCCGGCCTTTGGTCGCCGCGCCACTGGTCTCAATCAAGGCGTTTAAGCTGCCCCACTGTACCTCATCATTCAGGTTTTTACCAAAGATGGACGCCGTCCAGTGTGCATCGGCCGAGGTCCACTGAATACTGGCGTTGGCCATACGCTTGCTTTCAAACACCTGAGTATTGGAGTCGTTGTAGGCCGCCTCATCCCGGAAGCTATATCCACCACGAAAGGTCAGCGCGCCGTTGTCACCCAGATCCAGGTCGTAGGTAAACCCGATACTGGCCGTCCAGGGCGCCAGGCGAGGCAGGTCAGCGCCAATCAAGGAGGAGCCAATTTGTGCTTCCGCGGCTCGAATTTCATCGGAAATATCCTGATACTCACTATCCACGTAACCCAGGGAACCGTTGATCGCGAAGTTATCCTGCACCAACGCGACAAACTCCAACTCTGCTCCTGTGATATCCACATCACCAGCGTTGACCGTGGCCTGCCACACCAATACCCCGGTGCCGGCAACTAAATCAAAGCCAGTATCTTCGTCAACGATTTCTCCTGAACCCACATTCAGCTCGCGCTGCATATCGGAAATCTCTACATGGTAGAGGGCGCCATTCAAGCGCAGCCGACCGTTAGCCAAATCCGATTTAAAACCCAGTTCAAAGGCATCCTGCTCCTCCTCGTCGGTGGGGCCCGGATTAATCACACTCGGCAAGGCGTTGCGGAAATTAACTCCCCCGGAACGGAATCCTTTGGTGTACAGACCATAGAGCATCACCTCATCCGTGAGCTGCCAGTTCACGCCGAGCTTGGGCGTCAGGTTTTCCCAGCTATCATCTAACGCATCAAAAGTACAGCTGGCATAAGTAATATCTACACACGGCGTACCGCCTGCCAAGGGGTCGGCATTGACAATTTTTGCATCCTTTTCCTCCTTGGTATAGCGCAAACCGGCAGTGAGGGTCACCCTGTCAGTCACTGTATAATCGGCACTGGCAAACACTCCCCAGGTTTCATGATCCATATCGCCCCCTAGGTTCACAGTATTGACCACGGGCAGAGGCGTTCCTAAAAGCAAGCCGATACCGCCCCAGCGCTGTTCGCGATATTCAATATCTTGTTGGAAGTAGTAAAGACCAGTGGTGACATCCCATGTGCCATCGTCACTGGAAAAAGCGTATCGCAGCTCGTTACTGATTTGATCCTGATTGGTAAAGCCGGGCACATTAAACAGGGGCGCAGACAGGCCGTCGATATCAGCACGTGACTGGGAGTTCAGGTCGCGATAAGCCAAAATATTGGTCAGAACACCGTTGCCAATATTCCAGTTGGCTTCAATAATCGCGTGTTCCCACTCCATATCGGTAAAACCATTTTCATCCTGATCTGTTTCGTCTGAATCCAGGCCACGATCGTTAAAACCCTCTCGAGTGGTCCAGACAGCGCCATCGCCGTCCATCTTGCCCTTTTCCGTGATCAGCGTCAGTTCAAGATCCTCAGTGGCATCCCACACCAGGGTGCCGCGAGCGAATTTATTGGTGCGCTCTCCCGCTTCGTCTCCTGTGGCCCTGTTGGAACGTGCTCCATCCGGTATAGCGGTAATACCTCGGGCAGCCCAGAAGGGATCGGTCATAGAGGTTTCAGTGGTATTTTCCCAGTAACCGGTATCATCGTTGTAGTAGAGCACCAATTTACCTGCCAGGTTATCGGTCAAGCCATCTTCCATTGAAATAGCAACATTTTTTTCCAAGCCGGTACTGACACGAACGCGGGCTTTCACCCCCAATTCACCATCGGGCCGGGCGGTGCGCATCACTACTGCACCACCGGTCACGTTGCGCCCAAACAGTAAGCCTTGAGGGCCGCGCAAAACCTCGAGACCTTCGAGGTCAAACACATCCATGACCACGCCGTAGGAGATACCTAAAAACATACCGTCAACAAACACACCGACGGTGGGGTCCACCGAGGGAATAGAGCTGTTAATACCCTGTCCGCGAATGGTAAAGTTCTGCACGCCGGGGAAGGTGCCCACTTCGTCAGTTTGTACACTGGGCATGCTGAAACTGAGGTCCTTCAAATCCTTCAGATACATGGCATCCATCTGCTCGGCGCCATAGGCGGTAATGGCCAGTGGCACCTCCTGAGCCGCTTCCGCCCCTTTGCGCTTGCGCGCCACCACTTGCACTTCTTCCATAATGAGCGAGGCGCTGCCTTTGCGCACTGACTGGCTTTCTGCCCGGCTGGTTTCCTGAGCTAAGGCGCCGGTAGATACCAGTAGACCCAAGGCACAAGCAAGGGGGGTTTTGGAACTCGTCATGTCGGCTTCTCCACCTTTCTAGCGTGTTGTTATCTTTTCAGTATAGCCACAAAAAAAAAAAGAGTGCACCCGGATGCCATGGGCCGCGAGGGGCCCCTTCGACACTGGGTGCACTCCACAAAACCTCGTTACGAGGCGGGTGAGATAACATGTTCCAATAGCGGCTCTAAGGGGAGACGGCCGGGATTCCCAAAAGGGGACAACAATTTTACCGAAGGGGATAAAATCAGAACCGGTGGTGCAAACTCAGCTTGACCATACGCCCAAAGGCATTGTGCAAGGTGGTATCAAAACGCATATCCTCACGCACCGCGGGGGGCTCGCGGTTGGTGATATTCAATAGCGACAGGCCCAGCCGGCTATTCCCGCCGTTCGCACCGTTGGACAGCGTCAGGAAAATATAGGCATCCAATCCATAGTACCCACTCACATCCCGCTCGGTCACGAACGCCGCCAACTCCGACTGCTCCAGAATGCTCAAGCCGTCGTCCCGGTAGCCGCCGATACCGTTCATCACCAGTCGCAGATTGAAGAAATCACGTTGATAATCCAGAAACAGATTGCCCTGCCAGCGCGGCAGCGACTGCACAAAAGTGGCAGTATTTAACCGTCCCGCCGCCGAAAATGCCGGCAGGAGGTCGCTGCGACCGATATCGTAGCGATGCAGATAAGCCAGGTTCCACCCCAGGGAGAGGCTCGCCCCTTCCAGCGGCGTCAAGAACTCACCGCTAAAGTCCAAGCCATCCACCAGGATGTCGGGACCGTTAATATAGCGGCTGAGAATACGGGCAATATTGCCGCTGTCGTCAAACACCACCTGAGGTGCATAGGGCGATTGCGGGTCGCTCAGTACCTGATTGACGATAGCATTGGCACTTTCCTGAACAATCACATCGCGAAAATCAAAACGCCAGTAATCCCACTGCAACCGCCAAAAGCTGTTCGGTGACCACATCAGTCCGACACTCTGGCTTTGCACCTGCTCCGGCTCCAACTCCGGATTGCCGAGACGATCCACCGCTTTAAACGCAAAAGAAGCCCCTATCAGCTCCAGGGTAGTGGAGTCGAGACTGGTCTGATTTAGCGAAGGGGCGCGAAATGCAGTACTGGCCGCGGCGCGCAAAGACCATTGCGGAGACAACTGCCAATGCAGGGCGAGCTTTGGATCGATACTGTGGCCAATGGCACCACCATAGTTTTCGAAACGCACGGCCATTTGCAGGTGGATATTGTCTTGGAGCGGCATCGCCATTTCGGCAAACAACGCCGCGACATTTTGGCTGACATCGTCCTCGCGGCCGCCGCGAAAGAAAATAAATACGCCGGGTAGTTCTCCCGGTACCGTACTCTCCCCCGGGTTGATACTGACATCCCCCAGGTCGTTAAAACGGATGCGCAACAACTCCTGCCGATACTGGAAACCAAAAGCAAAATCCAGCCGTCGGTTCGCCGCGGTCTCATAGTGGCTGGAAAAGAGTGCATCCGCCACTAACAGCTCCGAGGTGTACTCCTGGATCAACTCTTCCCGCAGCCAAGCCATAAGGGCGCTAGAGTTCGCCAGCGTCGGCTCATAACTGGGGCTACCCGCAATAGCTGAGGCGAAGGGATTGTAGTACTCGCAACCGTTGGTTCCCGCCACAGTTCCGTTACAGTGGGGGCCACCAAAGCCTGCCAGGGCCATCTGCCAGTGTTCGATCAGCGTATCCAGGGTGCGCGCCTCGGCCCGGTTGCGTCCATAGGCAAACGACAGGTCGTAAGCCAAGCCGTATTCTCCACGCACACCGGCCAACCAGCGAGCGTTTTCCTGGGAGCGAAAACCGGACGACGACGACCCTGCCACCCCCTGGGGGCGACCGACAAAGATAGCGCCACCGGAGAAGTCAGCGATATCGCCATCTTTTTCCAGGATACCGGGGTTGTCTGCCAGAAAATCCACCAGCGCCGGATGCTCGGCCGGCAGGTAGCGGGTGTTATCGGCTTCCTTCACCGGCGGATAACTGGGGGAGGTTTTCCAGTCGGTGAGCTCCGTCAGCGTATAGTTCAGTTCGCTGTAGAATGTTGCCTGTTGTCCAATGCCGCCAGCCTCCAATGGCCACTGCACGGAGCCAAAAAACTGCCAGCGATCCTCCTCTTCCACCAGGTTGTCAAAGGGCACATATTCAAAGCCGCAGCGTCCACCCTCCAATTCAATCCCGCCCACGGCCTGGCACTGGGGGTCGCGCACGTAATTATCGCGCCCCCCTGCCGCAACAGCGGCTTCTTCATCGGTGACACCGTCGATCGCGGTAGTGGCGTCGATGGGAATAAACGCACCGGGATTACCCAAAGCCGATACACCCAACACACGGCGTTGCAGAGGTTCAATATCGATGCGGGTGGCAATGACTTCTTCGCGGCTGTCGTTGGCCAGTTCGTTACGCCGATTATAACTGAAAGCCGCCAGCCAACGCCCTATTCCCCAGTCGCCGCCCCCCAGCAGTCCAATGTCCCAATCCCCATCGCCTTCATCGATATACTTACCGCTGGCACTCAACTCCAAGCCATTGACGTCCGATCGGGTAATAAAATTCACCACCCCAGCCACGGCGTCCGAACCGTAGGTAGCACCGGCCCCATCCTTGAGGATATCCACCTGCTCCAGGGCCATGGCGGGGATGCTCTGAAGATCGACAAACGCCTGGCCATCATTGTGGGGCAAGCCACTCACAGGCAGCCGTTTGCCGTTTAATAATACCAAGGTACGACTCACCCCCAACCCCCGCAGATTGACATTGGCAGTTCCGGCAGCATTCACATTGTGAAATTGATTGCTCTGGTTTTCTGTGCCGGAGACTTCCGGCAGGGTGGCAATCAAATCGATGACTGTGGGATTGCCTGTGTGGTCCAACTGTTGCCGGTCGATCACTTGCACTGGGTTCAGGGAGCGTTCGATACCGCCTCTAATGAGGGTGCCGGTTACCACCAGCTCTTCCAGAGTGGGGGTTGCAGTCGCTTCTGCTGCTGCCTCGGTTTCCAGGGCGCGAATTATGTAAAAGCCCGCGGTATTTTTTTCGGTGATGAAAGGCAATCCATGCAGCATTTGCTGGAGGGCGTCCTCAATGCCAAGCTCGTCGTTGACAGCATTGACGGTTTTGGTGGTATCGACTCCTTCGCCAACAATGACGCCGGCTCCGGATTGAGAGACGAACTGAAGCAGTGCATTGGCCAGGGGGATAGCGTCAATGGCAAATTGGTACAGGGGTGTTTGTTCAGGAACTTCTGCGGTTGCTGCCAAGGGCGTAATAAACCACGGCGCACAAACGAGCGGTGAGCAGCAGGCAAACCTGCGCAGCCAATCAGCGAAGCTATTTCCTCTTCGGTTACAGTACGTCAAACTCACCTGTCTGTATTTTTTATTATTTGCGCGTTAGAGCGAGTATATCGTACCTCTGGTTAAAGTGAACTTTTTTGAGGTTTTTGGTGGAGGGTGGGTAAGGGGTAGGATTGTGCCACCAAATCTACCCCATAAAACCCTAACGCGCCCGAATTTCTATCCGATCAGCATCAACACTGGCGACAGTAATCGGCAATACCGACTCCAATGCCCCCAACATCTGCTCCACATCTGCCGTGGGGAAAACCGCCGTCACACGCAGCTGGCTCAACTGCTCATCCACAATCACCAACTCCGCTTGATGATAGCGATCCAGATCACTCAACACTTCCGCCAGGGGACGATCCGTATAAGCCCGCAGATCCTGCCGCCAAGCGCCAGCGCTGGCGGGCTCAATCAACTGAATATCACTCAACCCCTTGGTCTCGGAAACACTGACCCGTTGCCCCGCCGTCAACGCCTTTTCCGCATCGCGACGACCAGGGATACCCAGGCCAGAAACCTGTACCCTTCCCTCCTCGACAGCGACACTCACCCCAAAGGGGCTGGCGTTCACATTGAACATCGTGCCCAACACCTTCACCTCAGCGTAACCGCTCGCCACATAAAACGGCCGCTGCGGATTGCTGGCCACATCAAAAAACGCCTCACCCGCTTCCAACACTACCTGCCGGCGCTTTTCAGAAAAAGTGATCGCCAACCGGGTCTCCGGGCTCAAGCTAATCTCCGTGCCATCCGGCAACTCCAGCGTACGTTTTTCCGCTACCGCTGTCTGGTAAAACCGGGCTTCTGGCCCCTGGGGTGACTGGCCGACAAACACCACCACTACCAACACCGAGGCCAACGCCAGCCCCCACTGGGGCAATGCGCCCCAATCCGTCACCTTTGCCTGCAACCACTGCCAAAGGCCCACCTTGGGCGCATCGGCGCTTGACCTCCGGCTCGACTCCCTATTGGGGGCGGGCTCCAACTCCCGCAGGGCTTCAAGACCGGCGACAGCTGACCAAATGCGTTCCGCCTGCCGGTAGGCCTCCCGGTGACGCTCATCCAGGGCCAACCACTGCTCAAATCGCTCGCGGTCGGCGTCGGTCGCCTCCCCCGAACCTAACAAAACCAACCATTCGCGAGCTCTGCGTTCAGCATCCTCGGCGATGGTCGGGCCATCTTGTACGTGCTGACTGTCCACTAGCGTTTACTCCTCAAACCTGTTTTGCAGGTGCTTTTGACAGGTCTCCAATGCTCGCATAACGTGCTTCTTGACACTGTCCGGGGAAATGGCCATCTCTTCGGCAATCTCCCGATAACTCATCTGATACACCCGGTTTAATACAAATGCCCGGCGCCGCTTGGCCGGTAGTTTCTCAATCACTTGCTGCAATACCTGCAGCTGCTCGCCGCCCAAGGCGGCACCCAGCGGGCAGTCACCACTGGCAACCTCCTCTTCCTGCCCCTCCCTCTGGGCGTGCTCGCTCCGCACCTTGTCCCGGCGCAAGCCGTCCACCACCAGATTGCGGACCAGCTGAAAGAGGTAAGCCCGGGGCTGTTCAATGCCTTCGGGCTCCGCCACGTTCATAAAACGCTCAAACGCCTGCTGGGCAATATCTGCAGCATCCTCCGGCGCCTTGCGCCACTGTCCCTGCAGGTAATGGACCAGTTCCGAGCGGTATCTGTCGTACAGATCGCTGTACAGCTGAGCCAATCGCTGCTTGTCCTGCTGCACGGTTTGTAGTTTCTCACACTGCTGGATGGAAACCTTCATTGTCGGGGCTTTCGCTGTCCACAGCAAGGCACCGCAACGGAACGCGGCCCGCCCAACACTCTCGCGCTGATTTTTGTTTATCACTGTGTTCGGTTGAACCGCCTCACTCACCAAAAGCGCCTCCCGCGCCGAAACCCGTCTGCACACAGTTCACCACTGTCTATTTCCCGGATTTCAGCTAATCTCTTATCGACCGTCGACCTTTAAGCGCCGGCCCTATCGTTATCTATCTTCAATGGGAAGACGGCCAACAGCGGCTAACAGGGACAAGTTTTTCGACGTTTTTTGGCTCCCGGCGTACCACCACAGGCGATTCGAGCTATGTTTATTAGTAATAACCACTAACAATCAGCCGGAGCCTGACCATCCTTATGCCCCCACCCCCTGCACACGCGTGCAAAATGCTGTTGGAAATGGTGCCCCCGACCCACACCGAGGGTATGGCCGGCTTGAATAAACGCCTGACCGAGATCCAACAGATACAGGACGCCATCCCTGTTCACGCCATCAATATTCCTGAGATCCACCCGGAGAGCGCCCACGGTAATCAGGGTTCGCGCAACAAACCCTTCGAAGCCCGCATGTCGCCGCGGGAGTTTAGCCGCCATATTCACAACGCCACGGGCCTCGACTGCATCGTCAATCACGTCGTGGTGCACCAGCCACGCGCCGCGCTGGAAGAGTGGCTGATCGAGTCTCGGCAAAGCTTTGGTATCCACCAGGTGGTACTGGTAGGGGGCGAACGCCATACCATTCAGTACCCGGGACCCGGAGTGTGCGAAGCCAACCGGATGGCGAAATCCCTGCCCCAAAATTCACCGTTCAAAGTGGGCAACATCTGCATTCCAGGGCGCCGCAATGAAGCTCAGCGCATTGCACAAAAACTGGACGCGGGGGCGGATTTTTTTACCACCCAGGTAATGTACGAAGCCGAACACATGACTGCGCTGGCCCGGCAGTTGGCCATTGCGGATACCGACATTCGCCATACCGAGTTTTATCTCAGTGTCTGCCCGGTGCAATCGGCGCGCAATATTCAGTTCCTGCAGTGGTTGGGAGTTCACATCAGCCCAAGCACAGAGGCCAAATTGCTGGCACATAAGCGGCAGATGTTGCAAACCTCCATAGATCATATCCAGAGTATGTGGCAACAGCTGTTGGCCGCCCAGACACCATTGTCCCACCCCTTTACCCTGCACCTTAACCTCTGCCCTATTGGCAACATCCGGGTAGATACCTGTATCCAGCTCGGGCGAGCCCTGTTGGCGTGTACGCGAGGGGAAATGCCTTAAAATCAAGGAATTAGCTGACATTTTCTCTGCCAGTTCATGTCAGCTGAGACGGGAAGCTGCTATGCTAGCGGTATGAAACCACTGAAGACCAAAGCCCAGGTACGCGAAGAGATCGAACAACAGATCGAAGAGTTTCTGCTGCGCGGCGGTGCGGTGGACCAAATCGCTCGCGGCGAGAGCGGTCGCGATATCACCACACAACCGCCGGTACCGGTGGCATTTGACGGTCCCAAGACCGAGCGCACTCTAGTCAACGACGTGGTGGCAGCGATTGAATCGCGCCGCAAACCCAAACCCATACCCAAAGCACCACGCGCCAAACCACCGCGCAAAAAAGTCATTCTCGACGACTTTGGCCAACCACTGCGCTGGGAGTGGGTGGAAGATTAAAAACCATTGAAGGAAACACCCGCTATGCGCTTACTGCACACCATGCTGCGTGTCGGCAACCTGGATAAGTCTATTGCCTTTTACACGGATATTTTGCACATGAAGCTGCTGCGCCGACAGGATTACCCGGCCGGCCGCTTTACCCTCGCGTTTTTGGGCTACGGCGATGAGTCCGACAACACGGTATTGGAACTGACGCACAACTGGGACACAGACAGCTACGACCACGGCAACGCCTATGGCCATATCGCTATTGAGGTCGATGATGTCTACGAGGCCTGTGAGCAAATTAAGGCCGCCGGCGGCGAGATCAGTCGCGAGGCGGGCCCCATGAAAGGCGGCGCGACGGTACTGGCCTTTATCAAAGACCCGGACGGTTACGCCATTGAGTTGCTGGGTAAAAAGTAAGAAACCTAGTGATGGTGGTGTTCCGCGGCTGCGTCTGCCGCCGCCGGCTCCGGTGTCGCAACGGCCTCGGAAGAGGACTCTGAATGCCCGGAATGGTTGGCATGTTCCATCCCATGACCGGTGTGATCAGCGTGGCCCGCGTGCTGCAAGCTGCCCCACAGGGTCCAGCTGCCAAATACCACTATCAGAATCCCAAATACCGATCGAATTTGCTGTTTCTGGATCAGCGCCTTAAGCCTTTCGGCAAACAGACCGCTCGCCATTACCACCGGCAGGGTACCCAAGCCGAACGCCAGCATTACGCCTGCTGCCGCCGGGCCGTTCGCCTGGCTGGCCGCGTAGGCCAGGGCGGAATATACCAATCCGCAGGGCAACCACCCCCAAATAACCCCCAACAGTAGCGCCTGGGGTGACGATTGCACTGGCATCAACCGTTTGCCCAAGGGTTGCAGGTAACGCCACACACCCCCGCCCAAGCGCTCGATATAGGTCAACCCCCGCCACCAGCCGGCCAGATACAACCCCATCGCAATCAATAGAGCGCCCGCCATCACACGCAGTGCCGCGGTGCCGGCGGTGCCAGCAAAACCGCCCAATAAACCCAATAGCAGCCCCATTAGGGTATAGCTGGCGACACGCCCCACATTGTAGTGCAGTAACAGGCTAAAACGACGGGCGCGCGCTGAGTCAGGGATGGCGAAGGTCAGTGCCCCCATGATGCCGCCGCACATGCCCACACAGTGGCCGCCCCCCAACAACCCCAGCCCCAGGGCTGTACTATAAGTCATCCACTCCATCAGGGCTGATCCTTTTTAGAGGTGCTGGCATCGATCGTGCCGGCCTCTTTCTCGGCGCTGTCGGCATCGGGGGAGGCCTTCGGTTCGGAACGCTCTTCGTCAAACAAAATTCGATGGGCCTCGGTGTCCAGATCGTCATATTGACCACTGTTAATCGCCCAAAACAGCACCTTGACCGCAATGGCGACAAAAATGAGGGCAACGGGGATCAACAAATAGAGACTTTCCACGGTATTACCTTATGGTTTGATTCGGTTAAGCGTCAACCGGTTTTCTGACCTCGATGGCAGCTTACATACCCTCCCCCTCAATCGCGGTTTAACCGCAACGCGTTAACAATCACCACCAGGGAGCTGGCGGACATGCCAATGGCGGCGGCATAAGGCGGAACCCATCCCAACGCGGCCAGTGGCAGTGCCAGACCATTATACGCCAAAGCCCAGCTCAGGTTCTGACCGATAATGCGGCGGGTATTGCGAGCAGAAGCCAGAGCGCGACTAATCACAGTCAGGTCGCCGTTGAGTAACACACTGTCAGCCCGCGTCTGGGCCAGGTCGGAGGCGGCTGCCATGGCGACGGAAATATCGGCACCAGACAAGACCGGGACATCGTTAATGCCGTCCCCCACCATCAGCACCTTTTCCCCGGCCGCCTGCAGCTCTTGCACCCGCGCCAGCTTGTCATCCGGGCTGGCACCGGCCTGGTATTGGCAAATACCCAATGCTTGCGCCAGGGTCGCTACCGCACCAGATTTATCGCCACTCAACAACTCCACCTCACAACCCTGCTCCCGCAGTTGCCGGATCAGGGCCGGGGCACTGTCCCGCAGCGGGTCAGACAGGGCAAACCAGGCGATCGGGCCAGTGGCGTCACCCAGCAGCAGGATTTGCTGGCTACTATCCAAGGTTTGTGGGGCCGGGACCGGATCACCCGTGGCGGCAAACAGCTCCGCCACAAACGCCTCGGCCCCCAGGCGGTAGCGAGTTCCCTCAATCACCCCTTCGACACCGGCCGCTGTCACTTGGCGCATGGACTGTACCGCCAAAGTCGGCACCTGCTCCGCCTCGGTAAAAGCCCGGGCAATTGGGTGATTCGCCTGCTGTTCCAGGGCTTTGGCCAGCGCCAGCACCCGGGTTCTGTCGGCGTAATCATCCCGACACAGTTCGATGCTCACCAGGCTCACCTGTCCCTGGGTCAGAGTACCCGTTTTATCCAGCACCACGCGGGTAATCGTGGTTAATCCTTCGATCACATGCCCCCGGGTCACCAGTAGTCCCAAACGCCGCAGGTATGCCGTAGCCGCCGTCAGCGCGACCGGTGTCGCCAAGGACAAGGCACAAGGGCAGGTGACCACCAGTACCGACAGGGTAATCCAGAAGGCGCGGGCGGGGTCCAGTTGGGTCCAGACGGTAAACACCAGCACCGACAGCACCAGTACGGCCCCCACAAAATAACCCGCCAACCGGTCAGCGATGGTAACCTGGGAGGGTTTTTCACTTTGTGCCTGCTCTACCAGGCGCTCGATGGACGACAGCTGGGTACCCGCGCCCACTGCCGTCACACAGACATTGAGGGCGCTTTCGCTGTTGAGCGTACCGGCCGCCACACTATCGCCGGCGCACTTGGGTACGGGCAGGGGTTCTCCGGTCAGCAGCGCCTCCACCACCGCACTGCGTCCCGACAGCACGCGGCCGTCACAGGGCAGTGTCTCCCCCGCCTTGACCAACACCCGATCGCCAGGCTGCAAGGCCTTGAGCGGCACTGTCTCCTCTTGGTTGCTCCCCTCTCCCCCGTCCACCAGGCGAGTGGCGGTGAGCGGCATCAACTGCGCCATATTGCCCGCTTGCAGGCTGTTGTGGTGTCGGGCGCGCATTTCCAAGTAACGCCCCAACAGCAGGAAAAACGTAAACATGGAAACCGAATCAAAATAGACTTCCCCCTCGCCGTACAAGGTGGCCCAACAGCTGGCCAGGTAAGCACCGCCAATGGCGATAGAGACTGGGACATCCATGGAGAGGTGGCGAGTCAGCACACTGCGCCAGGCCGCTTGAAAAAACGGTCGCGCACTGTAGAACACCACCGGGGTGGCAATCAACCAGCTGACCCAGCGCAAATAGTGCTCCCAGCCACTGCTGATACCCTGTAACGCGCCGGCATAGAGGGCGATCGCCACCATACCCACCTGCATCATGCCAAAGCCAGCCACTCCCAATCGCATCAGGGCCTGGCGGCTTTCGCATCGGCGTAACGCCTGTTGGCCTTCGTCACTGGCAGGTTGCGGGCCATAACCGATACTGGCCAGGGATAGCATCAATTGGCTGAGGGGCAGTTGCCGGGCGTCCCAGGTTACCGTACAGCGATGGCTGGTGGCGTTGACCTTGACGCTCTTCACCGCGGAATTTTTTTGCAGGTGGTGTTCAATCAGCCAGACACAGGCCGCACAGGTGATATCCTCCAACAGCAGTCGCGCCTGTTGCAGGCCCTCGTCGGTGGTGATCACAAAATCCGCCTGTACATCCGGCAGGTCGAACACCTGCCACTGCTCCCGATTCTCCTCCTCGGGGCGAGTATTGCGATCGGCCCGAAAGCGGTAAAAGTTTTCCAAACCTCCGTCTACGATGACAGAGGCCACTGCCTGGCAACCGGGACAGCACATGGCCCGCGCTTGACCATCGATCCTAACCGGATAGTTGGCATCGGCGGGCACAGGCAGCCCGCAGTGAAAGCAATCACTGGCAGCAGCGCTGACAACCGTTGCGGAGGAGGTGTTCATAAGTGTCGTTTAGGGCGCCGGACTCTCACCCAGATACAGACTGTCTGTGGTCGCGAAGTCTATTTGGGCGTTGATGCGCCAATCAGCGCTATGCTGCTGCGCAGCGGTGGCCGCCGGCAGTAGGCGCAGATACCAGCGGTGCTGGAGGCGATGTTCCAGATCCCCTCTGTAGCGGCCGGGGGTTATGGCGTGCAGCACCACCTGCTGGTCCCGCGCTGCACTGGTGGGGTGATTGAGCAGCAGCAACAGACGTTCCGGCAACTGGGTATCGCCAGACAGATTGAGCAGTACCTCCCCCAACTCCAGGTCAAAGCGCAGCTCGCCCTGAATATTAAGCGCCAGCGCTTGCTTGTCCTGCTCGAAACGCTGGTTGATCAGACGCCCCTCTTTGTAATAGTTGTCGATCACCACATCGTCAGCGTTACGCACGGCCAAGACCACAAACGACAAGCCGACAACAATCACGATCAGTAGCGGCGTTAAAATAAACCAGGCCCAGAACTGCTTGTACCAGGGGCCTTCATCAAAGTCTTTAGTCATTGTGGTTGCCATAATAAGTCTGCACTCTTTTAGTAAGGGCTATTGTGAGTCCTTTGCCGTTTTAACCGCCGGGCCGATAAAGCTCGCCTTCTGGCGGGCAAAAATAGTCTCGTCGTCCCTGGCTTGCACGGTTATATAAATCTCGTTTTTGCTCTCCGTCAGTTGAGCTCGCGGTACCGAAATACGCAGAGGCATGGTAAACACCTCACCCTCTTCCAGCAACATGGGGCGGTAGCTGCGCACCCTGTAATCGTGTTCCCCTTCCACAGTGATGTTGTAGGTATGGGACTGGCGATCCATATTGTTGATTTTGACGGTATAGACATTTTGTACCTGGTTGCCGCTCACACGGTACAGGCGTGCACCGCGGTCGCGAATCACATCCACACTTACCGGCACCCGTGTACCCACGGTATACATAAAGGCCGCAATCATGGCCGCCAGCGCCAGGGTGTAACCGATAAAACGCCAGCGGAATACATGGGTCTGCCCGGTTTCCAGGGAATCCTGGGTGGTAAAACGGATCAGACCGCGCTCATAGCCCATTTTGTCCATGACGCTGTTACAGGCGTCCACACACAGGCCACAGTCAATACACTCGTACTGCATGCCGTCGCGGATATCGATATCCACGGGGCACACCTGCACACACCAGGAGCAGTCGATACAATCACCCTTGCCCGCCGCCCTGTAATCCTCTTTGGGTTTGCGTGGGCCACGGGTCTCGCCACGGGCGGCATCGTAGGTAACGGTGAGGGTATCCTTGTCGTACATCACCGACTGGAAACGCGCATAGGGACACATGTATTTGCAGACTTGCTCGCGCATAAAGCCGGCGTTGATATAAGTGGCCAAGGTAAAAAACAGCACCCAAAAAGCAGCTACTGGATGAATATCCCAGGTCACAAAACCGGTGACCGCATCCCGATTGGGGACCAGATCCGTCAGCAATTCTCTGATAGGTACAAAGTAACCGACAAAGGTGAGTGCGGTGATCACCGCAATGGTGACCCACAGTATCTGCTTGGAACCCTTGCGCCAGAACTTTTCCAGGTTCCAGGCCTGTTTGTCGAGCTTGATCCGTTTGTTGCGGTCACCTTCACACAGATGTTCGGCCCAGATAAACATATGGGTCCAGACCGTTTGCGGGCAGGTAAAGCCACACCAGACGCGGCCCACCAACACGGTCACCGTAAACAGCGAAAAGGCCGCAATAATCAACAAACCAGCCAGCAGTACCCCGTCCTGGGGCCAGAAGGTGAGCCAAAGCACATGAAACTGACGTTCCGGCAGATCAAACAGCATCGCCGGGCGGCCATCGATCACCAGCCACGGCATTAACAAAAAGCCCAATATCAAGGGTAGGCCGGTATAGCGGCGCAACTTTTGGTAAAAACCGGTAATTTTGCGGGTATAGATTTTGGCGTCCGACGCATAGAGCATACGGTAATGCTCGCCAGCCTGGGATTGCGGGTCGTGGTGCTCCACCACGGGAATCTTTTCGTTCACAGATGTTGACCTCATTCGGGCAATCGCCCTGCAGAATTCAATTTCATTCAGGCACTGTCGCAGCTGCCGTTCTACTATCCGCTCAACTTCTGTTTATTGTTATTGGTTTGACAGGTAATGTCAGGGGACACCGCCGCCTCCAGTGAGAGCGGCGGTATATCGGGCTTAACGCCGACGTACAGGATTAGTCTTCAGCGTCCTGGGACAGACTGTAAACGTAAGCGGCCAACAGGTGGATCTTGTCTTCTTTCAACTTGGCTTGCTGTGCTGGCATCACATTGGCACGGCCGTTGCGCACCGAGTGGCGAATACCGCCTCGGGTGCCTTCGTACAGCCACACATCGTCCGCCAGGTTGGGCGCGCCCAAGGCCGTGTTACCGGTACCGTTGGCACCGTGACAGGCAGCGCAGTTTTGGGTAAATACCCCTGCGCCCTGGGCAGCCAAGGCCGCGTCGTGCTCCTGACCGGACAGGCTGAGAACGTATTCCGATACACTGACGACGTTTTCTTCGCCAATAATAGGCCCCCAGGCGGGCATTGTACCGGCACGACCGTGAGTGATCGTCTGCTTGATCTGGTCAGCAGAACCGCCGTAGAGCCAATCGTTGTCGGTCAGGTCCGGGAAGCCATAGTTACCACCAGCATCGGCACCGTGACACACCGCACAGTTGTTGGCAAACAGGCGGGTACCCATTTTCAAAGCGGCCGGTTCCTGAGCGACGTCTTCTACGGACATGTTGGCATAACGACCAAACTGTTCAGCGTAGTTGACGTCAGCTTTCTCCTGCTCACGCTCCAGCTGGTTGTGGGAGGTCCAGCCCAGCAGGCCTTTCCAGCTACCCATACCGGGGTATAGCGCCAGGTAAATTAAAGCAAAAATAAAGGTGCCAATAAACAGCTGGAACCACCACTTGGGCAGCGGGTTATCGTACTCCTCAATACCGTCGTAGGCGTGACCGGTGGTTTTGTTTTCCGGCAACGCTTCGTCGCTCACGGCGACCTTGCGGTTAGCCATCAGCACCCAGAATACCAACACCAGGTTGGTGGTGGTGAGGCCAATGATCCATAGGCTCCAAAATGTACTCATATTAATTCCTACCTTTTTTGTTCCCGGGCCTTAGCGGGCTTACTTCGGGTCCCGCTCTTTGGTTTCGGCGCCGGGCTTGGCGGTTGAACCAAGGTCATTTTTTGCTGCGCCGTCAGACTTTTCTTGCTCGTCGGCAAACGGCAGATTGGCCGCATCGTTAAAGCGCTTCTTGCGCTTGGGGGAGAATGCCCACCAGCACACTCCCGCAAATGCGATCATCACAAAAACCGTGGACAGACCGCGCAGCGTATTGATATCCCAATCCATAACGGCAGACGCTTAACGTTTCTGCTGCAACAGGGTACCCAGTTGCTGCAGGTACGCCACCAGCGCATCCATTTCGGTGGTGCCTTTTACGGCGGCTTCGGCGCCGGCGATGTCCTTATCGGTGTAGGGCACGCCTACAGTACGCAGGGCTTCCATCTTCTTGCCGGTCAACTTGCCGTCGAGCACATTGTCAAACAGCCACGGGAACGAGGGCATGTTGGATTCGGGTACCACGTTGCGCGGGTTGTACAGGTGCGCCTTGTGCCACTCGTCGGAGTAGCGGCCACCGACACGGGCCAGATCCGGGCCGGTGCGCTTGGAGCCCCACAGGAAGGGGTGCTCGTACACGGACTCACCGGCTACAGAGTAGTGACCGTAGCGCTCCACCTCGGCGCGCAGCGGGCGCACCATCTGGGTATGGCACACGTGACAGCCCTCGCGGATATAGATATCGCGACCTTCCAGTTCAACCGCCTTCAAAGGTTTGAGGCCTTCTACCGGCTCGGTGGTTTCCGACAGGAAAAACTGCGGAACAATTTCAACCAGACCGCCAAAGCTGATAGCAACCACGGTCAGCACGACCATCAGGCCGATATTCTTTTCTACAATGTCATGATTCTTCATTTTGTTCGCTACTCCTTACGCCGGTTGCATCTCTGCGGTGGTTTCCTCTTCGGAAGCCTCCTGCAGCGTGCGATAGGTGTTGTACGCCATTAACAGCATACCGACGAGGAAGAAGCCGCCGCCCAGTACACGGACAAAGTAACCGGGGTAGCTGGCCTCGACCGCTTCCACGAAGCTGTAGGTCAGGGTGCCATCGGCGTTGAAGGCGCGCCACATCAGGCCCTGCATAATGCCGTTCACCCACATGGCAGCGATATAGAGTACGGTACCGATAGTCGCCAACCAGAAGTGTGTATTAATGAGACCGACACTGTACATCTGCTTGCGACCGGTCAATACCGGCAGCAGGTGATACACGGCACCAATGGAGATCATGGCTACCCAACCCAGGGCACCGGAGTGTACGTGACCCACGGTCCAGTCGGTGTTGTGGGACAGGGCGTTCACCGTCTTGATGGACATCATCGGGCCTTCAAAGGTGGACATACCGTAGAAGGAGAGAGACACCACTAGGAAGCGCAGGGTGGGATCGGTGCGCAGCTTGTGCCAGGCGCCGGACAGGGTCATGATACCGTTGATCATACCGCCCCAGCTGGGGGCCAGCAGGATCAGGGACATCACCATACCGAGGCTCTGGGCCCAGTCGGGCAGCGCTGAATAGTGCAGGTGATGAGCGCCAGCCCAGATATAGAGGCTGATCAGGGCCCAGAAGTGCACGATTGACAGCTGGTAAGAGTACACAGGACGGCCCGCCTGCTTGGGTACAAAGTAGTACATCATGCCCAGGAAACCGGCGGTCAGGAAGAAGCCTACGGCGTTGTGGCCGTACCACCACTGCACCATGGCATCCATGGCACCGGAGTAGGCGGAGTAGGATTTCCACAGCGTTACCGGCACTTCCATGCTGTTCACTACGTGCAGGGTCGCGACAGTGATGATGAAGGCGCCGTAGAACCAGTTAGCCACATAGATGTGGTCGGTGCTGCGCTTGATTATGGTGCCGAAAAACACAATGGCATAGGACACCCATACCAAGGTAATCAGGATATCGATCGGCCACTCCAGCTCGGCGTATTCTTTCGCCGAGGTGTAGCCCAGTGGCAGCGTGAGGGCCGCGGCCACAATCACTGCCTGCCAGCCCCAAAAGGTAAAGGGCACCAGCCAACCGCCAAACAGCGAGGCCTGACAGGTACGCTGAACCACGTAATAGGAGGTGGCGAAGAGCGCACAGCCGCCGAAAGCGAAGATCACCGCATTGGTATGCAGTGGGCGCAGACGGCCAAAGTGGGTGTACGGTTGCAAGATATCGTTCAGATCCGGCCAGACCAGCTGGGCGGCGATCAATACCCCAACTGCCATGCCGACCACGCCCCAAACGACGGTCATCACAGCAAATTGGCGCACAACCTTGTAGTTGTATGCTGGCTGTTCACCAGCAGTTGCCAGGTTACTACTCATAGTGGATTTTCCCAATTGTTAAAAATGTGGTCGACATCATGTCTGTAATTGTTGTTATGAGGTGCCCGTTGGTATTTCACTAGGCTACATGTGCCTGACGGTTTTTCCGGCAGGCTGCATTGTAATGGGCCCTATCAAATATCTGTTGACCCGGATCAACTAATACCCTCTTTGAGCTAGATTCATGACCCGATACAGATCCGCCACCACCCACCAACGGGATACAAGCGCTTTTTTACGCCTGTGCCTGCCCAGCCAGCCGACTATCGTGACCGGGCAGTTAGTCATTCAGATGACAGTTTTGTTAATAGCGTCTTTACAACAGGTCGCGGCCTTTACTGGCGGCAATACGCATACGCAGGGCGTTCAGCTTGATGAAACCTTCCGCATCCTGCTGGTCGTAGGCACCGGCATCGTCTTCGAAGGTGGCGATCTTCTCGTCGAACAGGCTGTCGGCCGAGCGGCGGCCCACCACGCTGACAGAACCTTTGTACAGTTTCACCCGCACGTCGCCGTTCACCGCTTTTTGCGACTCGTCGATGGCCGCCTGCAGCATCTTGCGCTCGGGACTCCACCAGTAACCGTTGTAAACCAGCTTGGCGTACTTGGGCATCAGCTCGTCTTTCAGGTGCGCCGCTTCGCGATCCAGGGTCAGGGACTCAATCGCGCGGTGGGCTTTTAACATCACCGTGCCGGCGGGTGTTTCGTAACAACCGCGGGACTTCATGCCCACATAACGGTTTTCAACAATATCCAGCCGGCCGATGCCGTTTGCGCCTGCAACCTTGTTCAGGTGCTCCATCACCGCTGCGGGGCTCATGGCTTTGCCGTCAATAGCAACGATATCGCCCTTCTCGTAAGTCAGCTCCACATAGGTGGACTGATCCGGTGCATCTTCGGGTGCCACGGTCCAACGCCACATTTCAGGGTCGTCGGCTTCCCACCAGGGATCTTCCAGGTTGCCGCCCTCGTAGGAGATATGCAGCAGATTGGCATCCATGGAGTAAGGAGACTTTTTCTTGCTGCTGGCAAAGTCCACCGGAATCTGGTGGTCTTCACAGTATTTCATCAGGGTTTCGCGGGAAGTCAGATCCCACTCACGCCAGGGCGCAATCACCTGGATACCCGGTTTCAAAGCATAGGCACCCAATTCAAAACGCACCTGGTCGTTGCCCTTGCCAGTAGCGCCGTGGGAGATAGCATCGGCGCCCGTTTCATTGGCGATCTCGATCAGGCGTTTGGCGATCAGCGGACGGGCAATGGAGGTACCCAGCAGGTATTCGCCTTCGTAAATGGCGTTGGCGCGGAACATCGGGAAGACGAAGTCGCGGGCAAACTCCTCGCGCAGGTCGTCGATATAGATCTCTTTGATGCCCAGGGCCTTAGCCTTGGCGCGGGCGGGCTCCACCTCTTCACCCTGGCCAATATCAGCGGTAAAGGTCACTACCTCACAGTTGTAGGTTTCCTGTAACCACTTAGCGATAACAGAGGTATCCAGACCACCGGAGTAGGCCAATACCACTTTTTTCACGGACGACATAGGCAGCTCCCGCACCTTCAATGACTAATCTCAACGTTTCTTTTCAGGGTTCCCGCGGCAACATTGCCGGGAAACCACCCCCCCGCACTCAACCAGCGGGCGACACAAAATTCGGGGCGCGAATTGTATATCTAAACGCCCCAAATTCCCAGCCTCTCAACGGGGTTTTTGCATGCCGACCGACACCGGCAGAGGAAATGTTTTGTCTGTTAAATCAACGGCTTTGAGGAATCTCGGGAGGGATTGGCCGAAATGGCGGGGGCTGCGGGACCGCTGCCACCCAGCGCTGGGTGCATCTCCGCCTCGCCCTTTTGCAAGCGGACGGTCACCCGCCGGTTTTTCGCGCGCCCGTTAGCGGTGCGATTGGACACCACCGGATATCGTTCACCGTGCCAACGCGTGGTGATTTTGGCGGCATCCACCCCCTGATTGATCAGGTACTGCCCGACAAGCTCGGCGCGCATTTTGGACAGCTCCAAGTTTTCCGCTCGCGCCCCCCGGCTATCGGTGTGGCCGTCGATAAAGAAAGCTGTCACCGACGGGTCGGCTTTAACGTAGACAACAATATTGTCCAGCTTGCGCCGCTCGCTGGCCGGCAGCTCTTCAACCCCCGGCTTGAAGTAGATAGCCGAGCGCGAGACCTGATCAAAATTCACGGGCAACAGATTACCCAGGCAGCCCAGGTAATCCCTGTAGGCCAGCTGAAAATTGACCGGTACCATGGCCACCCGTAGCGACTCCTCCGCCCCGTACCAGGGTTGACGCGTCACCACTACTTGCATGCCCTGGTGCAGCTCTGACAGTATGCGTTCGGACAGTTTGCGCCCCAATGCCATGGGGCGCGACCCGGCAGACACCGGTATCAGACCCAGCTCCCGCGCGCCACCCCCGGGCCGCCAGTGGGGACTCTCCGCCACCACCGACGCCTTTCCGATCTGCATGCGACCGGCGCTGGCATCCAGGTAAAACTGCTGCTGCTCGCCGGCGCGACGCTCAAACACCGCCTCACCGTAATAGGGGATATCGTGGCGCAATTTACATTCAAAAATACTCTCATCCACCAGCCAATTGGACCGCTCCAGCGGCGGCGCATAGGTAACGGCAGCCGCGGAACCGGCAAACCCCAGACCCAAGAGGGCAATCACCCGGACACAACACACCGCCCGCAATTTTAAAAACGCAAAAATTGTGCTCAAATAGGGGCATGTGTGTTTCATAGAGATCAGCCTGGCCATAAACACCGTATCTATTGTCTTATCGGCCCTACAGGCCTGTGCTTTAGTCCCGTTTTTCGGTAGCATGCGCCCACTTACAACACCTGGCCGCTCGATCGGACCTCTGACTCGACCGAAACTGAGCTGCCCCGCTCCCACAACACGTCTATTTATAGGCTGAATACCGGCAAGACCATGACTGAAAACGCGATGCAATCAGCCCCAAGCGAGATTACCCTGACCCGCCCCGACGACTGGCACATTCACCTGCGGGACGAGCGGGCACTCCCCAATACGGTGCCCGATGCCGCCCGCGCCTTTGGTCGCGCAATCATTATGCCCAACCTGGTACCCCCGGTACTCAACACCGAGCAGGCACTGGCCTACAAAGACCGTATTCTGGCCCAACGCCCAGCTGGCAGCGCCTTTGAGCCATTGATGGTACTCTACCTGACAGACACCACCACTCCGGACGAGATCATCCGCGCCAAGGCTGCCGGCGTGGTAGCCTGCAAGCTCTACCCCGCCGGCGCCACCACCAACTCCGCCTCTGGCGTAACCGATATCAACAAGGTGTATCCGGCCCTGCAAGCCATGGAACGGGAAGGCATGCTGTTCCTGTTGCACGGCGAAGTCACCGACAACGATATCGACATTTTTGACCGCGAAAAGGTGTTTATCGACCGCACATTGCAGCAGCTGGCCCGTGACTTTCCCGGTCTGAAAATGGTGCTGGAGCATATCACCACCCGCGACGCAGCGGAGTTTGTGACCTCCGCCGGCAATAATATCGGCGCCACCATTACCGCCCACCACCTACTGTACAACCGCAACCATATGCTGGTGGGTGGTATCAAGCCCCACTACTACTGCCTGCCGATCCTCAAGCGCAACACTCACCAGGAGGCCCTGATCGCCGCAGCCACCAGCGGCAACAAGAAGTTTTTCCTGGGCACCGACTCCGCCCCCCACGCCAAGGGTGCCAAAGAGTCTGCCTGTGGCTGCGCCGGCAGTTATACCGCCTACGCTGCCATCGAACTCTATGCCGAAGCCTTTGAGGCCGCGGGCGCTCTGGACAAGCTGGAGGCCTTTGCCAGCCACAACGGCCCGGACTTCTATGGCTTGCCGCGCAACACCGACACCATTACTTTGGTACGCGAAGAGTGGCGAGTACCCGAGAGCCTGCCCTTTGCCGGTGAAACCCTGGTGCCACTGCGCGCCGGTGAAACCCTGCGCTGGCGCCTCAGAACCTGAGACGCAATAGCCACACGGCAACCAAGGCGCCTATACTTTGAGTGACAAATCAGCTTTAACGCAGTAACAGTAAGGATCTGAAGTGACCCCGGCCGAAATGACCAGCCCCGAAAACAAAAACCCATTGGCCCATCGCTTTCGCGGCTTCTTGCCTGTGGTGGTCGATGTGGAAACCGGGGGCTTTAACGCCCATACCGACGCTTTGCTGGAAATTGCCGCGGTAACCCTGCGCATGGATCAGGAGGGGCTGCTCCACCGCCACGAAACTTTTGACTTCCACGTCGAACCGTTTGAGGGCGCCAATATCGAGCAGTCGGCACTGGACTTCACCGGCATCGACCTGGAATGCCCAAACCGCATTTCTGAGCCGGAGTTTATGGTGCTACCGGATCTGTTCCGCGCTGTGCGCAAGTCTGTGAAGGAGAACGGTTGCACCCGCGCCGTGATGGTGGGCCACAACGCCCACTTCGATCTGGGTTTTCTCAATGCGGCAGCGGCGCGTTGCGACATCAAGCGCAACCCTTTCCATCCCTTCTCCTGCTTTGATACCGCCACCCTGTCGGGACTGGCGTTTGGTCAGACGGTGCTTGCCAAGGCCTGCCAGGTGGCCAAGATCGAGTTCAGCAACAGTCAGGCCCACTCCGCCGCCTACGACGCCGAAAAGACCGCCGACCTGTTCTGCACCATTGTCAATCGCTGGAAAGAGCTTGGCGGCTGGGTGTATCAACCGCTGTTGGAAACCGAGGACAGCGAGTAAAGAAAAACCGGGGACCATAAAAACCGGGGACAGACCACGTTTTTCCGTTTTTTAGAAAAACGGAAAAACGTGGTCTGTCCCCGGTTTTTATGCGCGTTACGCCGGACTGCTTACAGCTTGTCAGCGTTCTCGCTCAGGTAAGCGGCAACACCGTCCGGAGAAGCGGTCATGCCCTGGTCACCTTCCTGCCAACCTGCAGGACATACTTCACCGTGCGCCTGGTGGAACGCCAGCGCGTCAACCATGCGCAGCATTTCGTCGACGTTACGGCCCAGCGGCAGATCGTTAACCACCTGGTGGCGTACCTGACCATCTTCGTCGATCAGGAAAGAACCGCGGAAAGCAACGCCAGCGTCAGCCTCTACATCATAAGCCTGACAGATTTCGTGCTTGGTGTCGGCAACCAGGGTGTACTTAACCGGACCGATACCACCTTCATTAACGGGGGTGTTACGCCAGGCGTTGTGAGAGAACTGGGAATCGATAGAAACACCGATTACCTCAACACCACGCTTCTGGAACTCTTCCATACGGTGGTCGAACGCCAGCAGCTCGGAAGGACATACAAAAGTGAAGTCCAGCGGGTAGAAGAAAACCACCGCTTTCTTGCCTTTGATGGCTTCAGACAGCGTGAAGCTGTCTACGATTTCACCAGAACCCAGTACTGCGGCAGCAGTAAAGTCAGGAGCCGGTTTACCTACCAATACGCCCATTGTGATTCTCCTTTTAAAGTCAGTTCATTAAACATTCCGATCAGCTATCCAACCGGAACCAAAAGCTGGCAATCAAGTCGACGCGGGCGGCCTGATTGCTTGAATTCAAATCCAGATTGCCCGGGCGGAAACCCTTGCTTTAGACAAGGTTTTCTCAATGAGAGGCCTGGATTTCAATAGCAGGTAGCTATCATACACCCCTCATACTCCCTGTCCCATTAATTTTTTATATTGCATCAATAGTTAAAAACACGGCCGCTTTTTAACGGTTAGCCAGCCCACAAAGTGATCCATCAAAGAATGCGCTAATTCCGTCTATCAAACCCCTAACCACAATAGACAATGCAAATAGAAATAATTCTCAGGTATTGTTGACAACAATTCTCATTCAACCTATTATTTGCCTAACATTTCAGCAACTTAGACATTTTGCCGGACTTCGACATGTACGTTTGCCTTTGTAAGGGAATCACAGACACTCAAATTAAGGACGCCGTTTGCGGTGGTGCCTCCAGCCTGCGCCAGGTACGCAAACAGTTGGGCGTGATGAGCCAGTGCGGCAAGTGCGGTATTTTGACCAAAGAGATTGTCGAAGAGACGCTGGCAAAGGAGTCATTCGAGGCTGGTGAAAATCTGTTTTACGCCGTAAATTAACCGCCACTGGCGGTTAATTTACCACTTTCCCTCTTCTCCGTGACGCCTTAGCCCGCTATTGATTCAGCAGGCCGTAAACTCCCACAGAATAGGCGCGCCGGTTATTTTGCCCCTGTAGTGAAGCGGTTCGGATAACCCCACCCAGAGTGATATCGCCGTTTTGAAAGCGGGTATCGCCGGTACCCATGTCAAAGCTCACAGCCGCCGGCGTCGAGAAGTAGTAACCCATCACATCGCCGCGCTCCACACCCACGCTGACGGGAAAGTTAACCCGGTTAATGCCTGGCTGACCGATATTAAAGGGCTTGCTCTCCCAGATGACGACCAGATCGTCTTCCACTGGCCTCAGCACCTTGGCAGTAAAAGTCACCGGCTTGGTAAAGTGTGCGGCCAGACCAGTGAGAACGCCGTTCTTAGGCATGGGATTGGCCAAGTCCACCAACATCAGCGGCTTATCGTCTGTTTGCTGGCGTTCGACCAGCTCTCCCCCCACATAGTCCAGCAAGTTGCCCTCCACCAAAAACTCCTTCAGGTGATCAATTTGAGCCTGTACAAAAGTCCGAACACTGCCCCGCAGGCTGGACGACTCCCGCACCCGGGAGTTCTTTTCCGTATCCAGCACACCGATCACCCGGTTGAGCTCGGCTATGTCGGCAGTCAGCATACGCTGTTTGGCCTGAAGGTCGCCGATTTTTCCATTGGCCGCTTCCAGCTGGGTTTGCAAATGCAGATTTTCATCCTGCAGCTGTTTTACATTGGCCGGGGTTTGGCAGCCCGCCAGTGCCATTGCGGCCGTCAATGCCACACCTAATTTAACGTTCATTGTCGCTGTCTCCGTTGATGCTGTTATTCTATTCCAGCGTTGTTGCAGCGGTGTGTTACTGTCGACCCGTCATTTGCCCACTCTAAAAGCAACGGTGCTGAGGCGATCACCACCCAACAACAAATCAATGTTATAGCCGCCCTCGGCAAATCCTTCCACTGGCCGGTCGATGCGGAAAAATTTGACCCCACCTTTTCCCGTCACCACCACCGGCACCTGGGCAATCTGCAGGCTGCGCGCACCGTCAAACAGAATTGCCTGCACTACCGAGGTCGCCTGTTGAAAGTTCTCATATTGAAAACCGATATGGATAGTGCGATCGGCATCCAGTGATAACGCCTGAGGTGCGTCAATATCCTCCAGCTGGCTGCTGCTGACCACGACTGTCGGCACCTTGGGTCGGCTGGCTTCGATTGCCGCCTGAATCTCCGCCTCAACGGCACTGTCTAAGGCCAACTGGCGCACCCTCAACAGGGCACTGTCGGGGAATTTCTGCCGCGCCAGGGCCAACTCCTCCTCCAGTTGAACCAGCTCACCTGCCGCCAACAGTTGCGCCAGGTTCTTATCCGCCTGCACCTCGATTGCCTTTAACTCCTCCTGAGCTTGCGCCTGTAACGCCAGCAACACCGGGTGCTCTACTGACTGGGACAGCGCTGCCTGGCAACGGTCAAAAGCGCTGTTGCCGTCTGGCTGCAACAACTGGCCTGCCCCCCGCAGTTCGCGCGCCTGCTCCAGCAGTTGCTGCATGCGATGCTGCCGGGTCCGCGTCTCTTCCACCGCCTGGCGCGTCGACGCCAGGTCGGGGTGATCCGGCACAACGGTCAACCCCTTGTCGATCAGCCCCAGCGCCCGCTGCCACTGCCCCTCGAGCGCGGGCGTGCGGGATAGCTGCAGATAGCGCTGAGCGATAGCCTGCACCCCTGCCAGCGCCTCCGCATGCTCCGGCTCCAGCGCCAACACCTGGCGCAAGGTTTCCAGGGCATTGGCTCCCGCCGGCTGAGTGAGGGCGTCCGCCGCCAGATAGTGCTGCGCCAGCGCAAGTTGAGTAGCCACAACTGCAGCCTGATCGGGGATTTCACTGGCAGAGTCACTACCTTCGTCCGCTTCCGTGGGCAGGGAGTCAGCACTTTCCGCCTCGGTGGCAGTTACCTCCGACTGAGTGTCGGTTGTTGCGGACGAGGCCTCTGCATCAGGTGAAACAGCGTGCTCCGCCGCCGCACCCTCTTCCGTGACACCTTCTGTCTTAACATCCTTTGCCACAGAACCATCTAACTCTGAATGACTTTCGCCGCCACCGGCAACCTCACCCCGTGCAGCTGAGTTCTCAGCGGGATCCTCTAAAAGACCATCACCGGGTTGTTTCAAAAAGCTGTCAGCAGACATCTCCAGGGGAGCCGGCTCGGCAATACTGGCGACTTCAACGTCCCCAGGCGGCGGGGAAACCGAAGCAACCTGGAGCATCTCATTCACCGCTTGCGCAGGCGGCTCGCCCAGTCGCAACTCCGAGGGTATTCGCTGGGACCAGTAAAAGCCCCCAGCGACGGCCACTGCCACCAACAACCCCAGCAGCCAAGATGCGACACCGCTGCTCTGTTGCCGCGGCTGAGGTCGCTCTTGTAAGTCTTCCTCGGTCACTGCCAAGGATTCGGCACTTTCCAGGGCCACCTCGGTATTCATATTGACCTGCGCGGCAGCCACCGACGGCCTGGCTACCGTCGCCGGTGCCGCGCCGGTATCGGCATTGGCCAGCGGCGCGCTGACCACGGTGGGTGCTTCTGCATCTTCTGCATCGATCTCTGAGATTTGGGCGCCAGGCGATAACCGCGCTGCCAGCGCTTCAATCTGCGCCACCGGCGGGGCATCGAGGGCTGCTATCAGCTCAGCCCCGGTCTGGTAACGAGCTTCAGGATCCTTGGCCAATACCTTGTCGATGATGGACTGGAACAGCGCCAGTTCCGGGCTCAACCGGGGAATCGGCTCCGACACATGTTTGATACCGACGGCTACCGCGGAATCCGCATCGTACGGAACGTGCCCTTCCAGCAACAGGTACAACACCACCCCGAGGCTGTAGAGATCCGAGCGACCATCGACCTCTCGTCCCTTGGCCTGCTCGGGACTCATATAGTGTGGCGTACCGATGGCGATGCCAGTCTGGGTCATGCTCGAGCGACCATCCGCAGGACGGGCAATCCCAAAATCCATCAAGACCGCCCGGGAATCCCGCGCGTGCAGCATGATATTTTCCGGTTTCACATCGCGGTGCACATAACCCTGACTGCCGGCAAAATCCAGAGCGCCGGCCACCTCTTTAATCACCCGCAGGCGCGCAGGCAGAGTCAACCCGAAGCGCTGATCCTTGAGATCCTGCCCCGGCACATATTCCATGGAGAGAAAGTGATAGCCGTTGTCGACGCCCACGTCATAGACAGTGACAATATTGGGGTGCACCAAACGGCTGACAATGCGGGCCTCGCGCAGGAAGCGCTCACCAAAGGTGGGATCGGCGGATAACGACGGCGACATCACCTTGAGCGCCACTTCCCGCTCAAAACTTTCCTGCACCGCCAGGTACACGGTTGCCATCCCTCCCTGACCGAGGGTGCGCAGAATTTTGTAGCCTTTTATTTCAATCGAAGTCGCCATGGGTTACTCGGGTCTGTCCTGGCCCAAGCCACTTGAACATAGGTCAGGCGACATCACAGGCACTAAAAACGCGTCTTTTATTAGAGTCAATATTCGACGAGTGCACATAAACGGATTGATTGTTATACCCCTTTTATGCCCCTTTAGCGCAGATTAGTCAATGCCGGCAGCTGCATTGCCGCGCAATTGCCAACAGCAGATAATCAAATCTGGGAACCAGTTCCTGCCCAACGCCAAGGCGTTATAACCCAATAAATTTATTTTTGCGAGAAGCGTCAGCGGCGACGACGCTGGCCGCGATACCACATGGTTACTCCAGTACCCGCAAGCACCATCAGCGATAGGGCCACCAGATCCATTAACCAAGGCCCCAACTGCAACAAATGGCCGTTGTGCAAGTCCAGTAACACCCGCTCCCAGGTGATGGCGTCGCCGTAATAGCTGTCGAGCAGGGATTGCTTAATGGCGGGAGGCAGCGGGTGCGGCTCAGCCAGGGCCACTGCGCCGGGCTGATAGGGCTGCCAGGTGAGCTGTTCGAGATTGATGAGGTAGTAGTGCTCCGAGGTCTGCAGACACGGTTTGCCATCGCAGAAACCCAGCCCCTCCACCGGTTGAGGTACGCCATAGACCGCGCCAATACGCTCAATCACCTCTCCGGCGGCGGAAAACAGCAACAACTCATCGGCGCAGGCAGCCACCGAGTAGGCGTCCAGCGTCAGGGTGCCGCGCAGACGGCTGGCGCAATAGGCCAGTTCCTGCTGATCGAGGTATAGCCGTTCACCCAGGTGCGAGAGCCATTGTGATTGCTCGGCGCCGTCAGTCTCCAGGCGGTAACTGCTGATCGCTGGTGCCGAGATACCGTATAGCGCTAATAACCAGGCACTGCGCACCGGTTTTTGCATCAAGGCCAAGTGACTGGTGTGATTCAGTAAGATCCCGGTCGCCGAGACCAATAACACCAAAAGGGCGGCCGCCAGCCCAAGGCGTCGGTGCCAGCGCCAAAGCAATAGACGGAGCTTGCTTCTCGACATTAGTGTCCTTTGGTTATGTCGGCGTATACCACGCCTGCCTGCTTACCGTCAGCCCGCCCCGGTGACTGGGTAAATGGCGTCTGGTGGTGAAATAAAAGCGCAAGTGTAGCGACTTTTTTCACCGCGCGCACAGAAAGTGTGGCTCCGGTAATGCCGTCAATATTGCCGGACAATTCATACGCCGCAGGCGTCCGGACCAGACCGAGCTTTTCGAATTGGCGCGTGAAGAAGGGGTAGCGGACCTCGCCGCCGCGACTTTCCCGAAATTCGAGAATATCCACAGACCGAATCAGATTGTTATCCACCACCACACCAATGGTTATGGGCATCTCCTTGCCGATCTCGTCAAATACCCAGGCGGTGCGCTGGCCGCTGGCCCAGTAGCGCACGCGCAATCCGGCAAAGGAATGATTGAGAACCTGCTCGGCCTGCTCCCGCAGTCCGCGGGTTAACCACAGCGTCTGCAGCTCGGCACCGGCCTCGGGGAAGGCCTTCTGGTGGAATGCTTCCGGGCTCATGAAGACTCCCTTCTGGCTCCAGGCCGGTAAGGCCACCAGGAGGCAACACGCAAATAGCAACGCTCTTCTCATTGACACTGTCCCAAACTGCAAAAGGGGTGCTACGCACCCCTTGAATATATATCTGACTGCAATGCGATCGTATCGCTAAGCCTTAGAAAGACCAGCCTACGCCCAGGTTGAAGGCATCACCTTCAGCATCTCCGACAGTGTCGGTGTAGTCTGCCTTCAATACAACATTTGGAGTCAACCAGTAATTTACACCAAAGTCGTAGGACTCGTAATCTGTAGTGATCTTATCACCGCGTTCCCACTCGCTGTAGCGTACAAAGAGGCCCAAGTTGTCAGTCAACTTGTAAGAGGGCTCAATGTACCAACCGCTCAAGGTGTCTGCGCCTGCCGCCTCGAAGTCGTTATTGTCGATATCCCACTCGGCCCATAGGGCACGGAAACCGAACGTGTCGCTCTTATAGATGGCGTGTGCTTCCCATAAGGTAGCTTCAGCATCTTCTGTGAAACCGCCGTTACCCTGAGACAGGTCCTGCTGATACTGAACTGTGGCAGCCAGTTCCAGGCCCGCTATACCTGTGTATTTTAAGCGACCGGTAAATGCAAGATCTTCAGCAGAAGCCAAAGAGCTCTTCTGGCGGCCTTTACGCATACGGAGGCTGCTGGGCACTTCCAGGCCACTGTGAACGGCGGCGTTATAGGATAGACCTGGCGCCACTTCACCCGTAAACATTACACCTGTTTCCCACCAGGTCGCCGGGATTACCTCTTTTTCCACATTGTTGCGTTCAGTGCCGTAGAAAGTGTCCGGCTCGTGAGTGGGGTTCAGGATACCCACCGGGACCAAAAATTGACCAAACTGTACGCTGTGATTGTCGGTGTAGTCCCACTCGATAAAGGCCTGCTCGAGCTCCACTTCACCGTCTTTACCATCACCTGCCAGGGAGTGTTCCAGCTCCCATTCGGAGAAGAAGCGTACATTATCATTAAACTGATGACCTACGTAGAGGACAAAACGGTGTGCATCGATCTGATCCTCGCCCTCTTCTTTGTGGTTAAAGTGATGCTCACCATAACCGCCGATAGAAGTTTTCTCCGCCCATTGCGCCACCTTGCCACCAGCGGCACCCTTCTCTACCGCATCGGCAGTGGCAGTGACCTTGAGCTCAGTCTGCTCCAGCTTGTTTTCCGTTTTGTTCAGCTGGCCTTTCAACTCGGCGATCTCCGCCTTTTGCTGCTGAATGATTCCCCACATTTCTTCCAGGGTAGGCGCCGCCTGGGCGGATACAGAAGCCGCCGCAACCGCAGCCGCCAACAGTGATTTCTTCAACATGTCTTTACTCTCTAATGGTAACTTGTAAACAAAGGGACGTAACACCCAATCGACACCCAGCCCCCAAATTGGATGGCGTCATTTCAAAGCGGTGCTGATGATAAAGTAAATGATAATAACTATCAACCGCATTTAAACTTTTATCTGCAAATGGCTTTGCCTCTTCCAGATACCAAAAAACCGGCCAGAGGCCGGTTTTTTGGGGAAGGGACTTGAGAGTATAGAACTGGAAATCAGCCCTCGTCGCTCTGCTGATCCCCCGCGACCGCTTCGTCGATCAGGGGCTTGAGCTCACCCTTTTCGTGCATCTCGGTGACAATGTCGCAACCGCCAATCAGCTCGCCCTTCACCCACAGCTGAGGAAAAGTGGGCCAATTGGCATAGGTCGGCAGGTTGGCGCGGATCTCTGGGTTGGACAGCACATCCACATAGGCGAAGCGCTGACCACAGGCCATCACGGCCTGGGAGGTGCGCATGGAGAAGCCGCACTGGGGAGCATTGGGAGAACCCTTCATATAAAGGATGACGGTGTTCTCTTCGATCTGTTTTTTAATGGTATCCATAATGTCCATAGGACGTATTTACCTCATAAGCTAATCAAGCTGGAACGGTTTCTGTATTCAGTGGCGAGACAACCTTTGTGCGTTTGTTTACCTGACACTTTACCTGACTCTGCGATTCACCTGTTTTCTGGCTGCGCGCCGACACTATAACCCAGCGCTGCACTCAGGTATTGGCGATCATTCTACCCCAGACCTGTCTGTTCGCCTAATCTCAAATGCCGTTGCCAGTGACACAAGCTCGAGCACAACAATTGCCAAGCCCAGCGTTTGCTTATAGTATGTCCGGTCTTCCAGGCAGCAACCGCTGCCTGTTTTTGTTTTAAGGACGTTTTGAAAACGCCTGTTTGTTACGGGCACCAGTTGTTTAAAGGTATTGGGAGCGGAGCATGACTGCATTGATGAACACCTACGGAGAAAGAACCCTCACCCTGGTTAAGGGTCAGGGCAGCCGCGTGTGGGACGATGCCGGTCGCGAGTACCTGGATGCCATCAGCGGCATCGCCGTCTGTGGCCTGGGCCACGCCCATCCCGCAGTAACCGCTGCCATTGCGGAACAGGCGGGCACCCTGATGCACGTCTCCAACCTGTACAATATCCCCCAACAGCGACAGCTGGCGGAGCGCCTCTGCCAGCTCTCCGGCATGAGCCAGGTATTCTTCTCCAACTCCGGTGCCGAGGCCAATGAAGCCGCCATCAAAATCGCGCGCAAATATGGCAACGACCGGGGTGTCGAACGCCCGGTTATCCTGGTGGCCCACAACAGCTTTCACGGCCGCACCATGGCCACCCTGAGCGCCACCGGCAATCCCAAAGTTCAAGCGGGTTTTGCCCCCTTGTTGGAGGGTTTTCTCCACATTGACTACAACGACATCGCCGCGGTCACAGCGGCAGCAAAGCAGCACGCCAATATCGTTGCCATACTGGTAGAACCCGTGCAGGGTGAAGGTGGCGTGCATGTGCCTGACAACGATTACCTGAACCAGCTGCGCACTATCTGCGACCAGCGGGAATGGCTGCTGATGCTGGACGAGATCCAGACGGGTAACGGCCGCACCGGCGCCCTTTTTGCCTATCAGCACAACGGCATCCTGCCCGATGTCCTGACCACTGCCAAGGGCCTTGGCAATGGCGCCCCCATCGGTGCCTGCCTCGCCAGCGGCAAGGCGGTTGACGTATTGCAACCGGGCAACCACGGCTCCACCTTTGGCGGCAACCCCCTGGCCTGCAGTGCAGGCCTCGCGGTATTGGAAACGCTGGAAAAAGAGCAGCTGGTAGCGCGGGCCAAGACCCTGGGCGAACAACTGCTGACCGAATTTCGCCAGGCCCTGAGCGGCTGCGACCGGGTGGTGGATATTCGCGGCAAGGGGTTGATGATCGGCATAGAACTCAATACAGACTGCGGTGAACTGGTTGCCCAGGCTCGCGAACAGGGGCTGCTGATCAATGTCACCGCCGGCAAGGTGGTCAGACTGCTGCCGACACTGATTTTGACCGATGCCGAGACCAAGTCACTGGTGGACGGCGTATCTGCGCTAATCAAGGCGATTTAACCGCCCGCCACTCAAACCTGTTGCAACTTTGGGATTACACAGGGAGCATGAGACCATGCCGACAAGACATTTTTTGACGCTATTGGATGTCACCCCCCAGGAACTGAAAGAGATTATCGCCCGCGCGATCGAACTGAAAAGCCTGCATCGCCAGGGCACCGCCGGCGAGATCTTTCACAATAAAGTGCTGGGCATGATCTTTGAGAAGTCCTCCACCCGCACGCGTGTCTCCTTCGAGGCCGGCATGGCACAATTGGGCGGCAGCGCGATATTCCTGTCGCCCCGCGACACTCAACTGGGGCGCGGCGAGCCCATTGAAGACTCTGCCCGGGTGCTGTCTCGCATGGTGGATATGGTGATGATCCGCACCTTCGAACACGAAAAAGTCGAGCGCTTTGCCCAGTATTCCAAGGTGCCGGTGATCAACGCATTGACGGATGATTACCACCCCTGCCAACTGCTGGCGGATATCCAGACCTTTGTGGAACACCGCGGCGACATCAGCGGCAAGACCGTCGCCTGGGTCGGCGACGGCAACAATATGTGCCACTCATACATCAACGCCGCCCGCCAATGCGACTTTGAATTGCGCATCGCCTGCCCCGAGGGCTTTGAACCCAATGCCGAACTGGTCGCCGGCAATAAACAGCGGGTACAACTGACCCGCGACCCGGTAGCAGCGGTCAAAGATGTCGACCTGGTAGTGACCGACACCTGGGCCTCTATGGGCCAGGAAGAGGAGAAGCAGCAGCGCGAACAGGCCTTTGCCAGCTTCCAGGTGAATCGGGAGCTGATGAGCCACGCCCACAGCGATGCCCTGTTTATGCACTGCCTGCCCGCATACCGCGGCATGGAATGCAGCGCAGAGATGCTGGACGGCGACGACTCCGTAGTCTGGGACGAGGCGGAAAACCGCCTGCACGCCCAAAAAGCCCTGATGGAATTCCTGCTGCAGAACAGTTAAATGGTTGCACTGCTCAACATCAGGGGCATCAGCTGCAGCTACGACAACCATACCGTTGTTGATGATTTCAGCTTCAGTATGGCCCAGGGCGATATCTGCTGCCTGCTGGGGCCCAGCGGCTGTGGCAAAACCACGGTATTGCGGTCCATTGCGGGCTTTCAGCCCGTAACGGCCGGCACCATCGAGCTGGCGGGGCGCACCCTGTCCACCTCCCGCAAAACCCTGCCGCCGGAGCAACGACGTGTCGGCATGGTATTTCAGGATTACGCCCTCTTCCCACACCTGAGCGTGTGCGACAACGTCACCTTTGGCTTACAGCACAAAAGCGCAGCCGATAGGGAGAGAATCTGTAATGAGATGCTGGAGCTGATACAGCTGCCTCAACTGGGCAGCCGTTACCCCCACGAACTGTCCGGCGGCCAGCAGCAGCGTATCGCCCTGGCCCGGGCGTTGGCTCCCGAACCCACCCTGCTGCTGCTGGACGAACCCTTCTCGAGCCTGGATGTGGACCTGAGACGCTCCCTGGCGCTGGAAGTCAGGGACATCCTCAAATCCCGCGGTATCAGCGCGGTGATGGTGACCCACGACCAGGACGAGGCGTTTGCGGTAGCGGATAAAATCGGCGTCGTGTTCAGCGGCAAGGTACAACAGTGGGACACGCCATTTAACCTCTACCACGAACCGGCCAACCGATTTGTCGCCGATTTTGTCGGGCGCGGGGTGTTTTTACCGGGCCAGGCCGTGTCCAGCAATCGCGTCGCCACCGAGCTTGGCGACATTGCCGGCAACCGCTGTTACGAATGGCTCGAGCGCAGCCCTGTGGAAGTGCTGCTGCGCCCCGATGACATCATCCACGACGAGAGCAGTGACAAGCAGGCCCAAATTGTCGCCAAGGTGTTTGCCGGCACCTCCACACTCTACACCCTCAAACTACCCACCGGCAGTCTGGTGGAATCTGCGTTTCCCAGTCACCACGACTTCCAGGTCGGGGATTGGGTGGGCATCCGGGTGGAAGCAGACCACCTGATCGCCTTCAGTGCGAATGATTGACCCTGTTTACAGCAGTATCACCCCCCATACCAACACCACCAGCATCAACGCCAGAAACACCGCTGCCGACCCCATATCTTTGGCGCGACCACTCAGGACGTGACGCTCCATACCAACGCGATCGATCGCCGCTTCAATGCCGGAGTTGAGCAGCTCAACGATAAGCACCAGGAGCAGGGAGGCAATCATCAGCGCTCTTTCCACTGCACTGACGTCAAACCACAACGCCAGGGGCAGCAACAGCAAAATCGCCATCAATTCGTGGCGAAAAGCCGTTTCCTCCCGAAACGCGCTGACCAATCCATTGAACGAATAACCCGCGGCATTGATGAGGTGCTTTATGCCTCTGCTTTTATTGGTGTCGGTCACAATCCTGTTCCTTAATCAGTGCTGACAATCGGCCCTGGCCGGCGGTTGCGGCAGGCCACATGGCCGGGAAACAGCCATGGGCAGCGAAAGCATAACAGCAAACCGTTTTATTGTGATGATCGCCTTGTGACAACCGCAGCGCACCGGCATGATGCACACGCCAACTCTGAGGGCAAAACCCCCTATCTAGTGGTTTATTTCTTGAGCAGCACCATATATGGGTAGTTTGCTTATGCAAAAAAATTTATACCGCTCATAATTCCACCACCCTGGGCAGCCCCCAGCCACTGCCAATACTCCCAGATTAGCGGCTACTGACATTATGGTTTACCCACATTTTATCCACAGATAATTCCCACTTTTATCACCTTGCATTCCCCCCAAAACCGCATTATCTTGTATTCAAATCTGGAGCGACCCCAATATATAGGGGTTTGAATAAGAACAACAAACGCCGCACCCATGAAAAATCCGTTTAGCGATCACCAGCACCTATTTCGGCCAGCACATCCGACCCGGAATGCTGTAACAACGACAAAGCAATAGTGAAACAGAAACAGTTTTTACGGCCTCCCAGCCCGATCCGTGGGCACTTTCGGGGCCGTTGAGGTATTCCTGTTAGCGTTCCCGTCACACACAGCCGGGACGGGGGCTAACAGTTTGAGATTTTTTTCTTTTAATCGTTCGAACTGACAACACTCAGGACTAAACATCAAGTACGCGGAGACGTCCATGCACACAGACACCGAAGTGACTGCGCAACCCACCCCCACAACTACAGCCCCTGCGACACCGAGTAGCACCACCGTATCGGCTACGGCTCCCGGTCAACTTCGAGTCATCAAGCGCAACGGCACTGTTGTGCCCTATGATTCCGGCAAAATTGCCGTGGCCATGACCAAGGCGTTCCTGGCAGTTGAAGGCGGCACCGCGGCGGCCTCCAGCCGCATCCGCGAAACCGTGGAAAACCTCACCTCGCAGATTACCGCCACCTTCCAGCGCCGCATGCCTACCGGCGGCACTGTCCATATCGAAGATATCCAGGACCAGGTCGAGCTGACCCTGATGCGCGGCGGCGAACACAAAGTGGCTCGCGACTACGTACTCTATCGCGAAGAGCACGCCCGCCTGCGCGCCAGTAAAACAGAGATCGAAGCCGATCCAGACTACCCCACCATCAATGTGACCCTGGCAGACGGCGGAAAGGCACCGCTGGATATGGCCCGCGTGCGCACAGTGGTGAAAGAAGCTTGCGCCGGTCTGAAAGATGTCGACGAAAAATCGATTCTCGACGAAGCGATGCGCAACCTCTATGACGGCGTTTCCATTGACGACGTGAACACGTCCCTGGTGATCACCGCCCGCACCCTGGTGGAAAAGGAACCCAACTACACCTACGCCACCGCTCGTTTGCTCCTGGACAAGCTGCGTGCAGAGGCCCTGAACTTCCTCCAGATTGCCGAGAGTGCCACCCACCACGAGATGGAGAGCCTCTACGCAAAAGCCCTGCCCGCCTACATTAAAAAAGGTGTGGAGCTGGAGTTGCTGGCCCCCAATCTGCTGCAATACAACCTGGAACAACTGGGTGCAGCGCTGGATCACACCCGGGATGACCAGTTTACCTACCTGGGCCTGCAAACCCTGTATGACCGTTATTTTATCCACAGCGAAGAAGTGCGCTTTGAGCTGCCGCAGATCTTCTTTATGCGTGTCGCCATGGGCCTTGCGATCGAAGAAGACAACAAAGAAGAACGCGCTGTTGAGTTCTACCGCTTGCTGTCCTCGTTTGACTACATGAGCTCAACCCCCACCCTGTTTAACTCAGGCACCCTGCGTCCACAGCTGTCTTCCTGTTATCTGACCACCGTGCCCGACGACCTGCACGGCATCTACGGCGCCATTCAGGACAACGCCATGCTGTCCAAATTTGCCGGCGGCCTGGGCAACGACTGGACCCCGGTGCGCTCCCTTGGCGCTTACATCAAAGGCACCAACGGCAAATCCCAGGGCGTGGTGCCTTTCCTCAAGGTGGCCAACGACACCGCCGTGGCGGTCAACCAGGGCGGCAAGCGCAAGGGCGCCGTGTGTGCCTACCTGGAGACCTGGCACCTGGATATCGAAGAGTTCCTGGAGCTGCGCAAGAACACCGGTGACGATCGCCGCCGCACCCATGACATGAACACCGCCAACTGGGTTCCCGACCTGTTTATGAAGCGCGTGTTCGAAGACAAGGAGTGGACCCTGTTCTCGCCCCACGATGTGCCCGAACTGCATGACCTGTACGGCGCCGCCTTTGAAGAGCGCTACGAAGAGTACGAGCGCAAGGCCGCCACAGGCGAGCTGAAACTGCACAAAAAAGTGCGCGCCCTGGACCTGTGGCGCAAGATGCTGGGTATGCTGTTCGAAACTGGCCACCCCTGGATCACCTTCAAGGACACCTGTAACCTGCGCAGCCCGCAGCAGCATGTCGGTGTGGTTCACAGCTCCAACCTGTGCACCGAGATCACTCTCAACACCACCGCCGGTGACGAAATTGCGGTCTGTAACCTGGGTTCCGTCAACCTGGCCCAGCATATCGAAGACGGCCAGCTGAACATGGCAAAATTGGAAAAGACCGTTAACACTGCCATGCGTATGCTCGACAACGTGATCGACATCAACTACTACTCAGTGCCGGCGGCGCGTTCCTCCAATATGCGCCACCGCCCGGTCGGCCTGGGCCTGATGGGTTTCCAGGATGCCCTGTACAAGCAACGCATTGCCTACGGTTCAGCGGAAGCGGTGGAGTTTGCCGATCGCTCCATGGAGGCGATCAGCTACTTCGCCATCAATGCTTCCAGTGAGCTGGCCACTGAGCGCGGCCGCTACTCGACCTTTGAAGGCTCTCTGTGGAGTAAAGGGGTGCTGCCTATCGACTCCATTGACAAGCTGATCAAAAGCCGTGGCGAACAGTTTATTGAGATCGATCGCAGCCAGACCCTGGAATGGGACAAACTGCGAGATAGGGTCAAGACCCAGGGCATGCGCAACTCCAACGTGATGGCGATCGCCCCCACCGCGACCATCGCCAACATCACCGGCGTCAGCCAGTCCATCGAACCCACGTACCAGAACCTGTACGTAAAATCGAATCTGTCTGGCGAGTTCACCGTGGTCAATCCCTTCCTGGTGCACGATCTCAAAGATCGCGGGCTGTGGGACAACGTCATGGCCAACGACCTCAAATACTACGAGGGTTCAGTACAGAAGATCGATCGCGTACCTGCCGACCTGAAGGCCCTGTACGCCACCGCCTTTGAAGTGGAACCCCGCTGGATTGTAGATTCCGCCAGCCGACGTCAGAAGTGGATCGACCAGGCCCAGAGCCTCAACCTCTACATCGCCGGCGCCAATGGCAAAAAGCTGGATATCACTTACCGCATGGCCTGGTACCGCGGTTTGAAAACCACTTACTACTTGCGCGCCCTGGCCGCCACTACCACCGAGAAGTCCACCATAGATACCGGTGCACTGAACGCTGTGGCCGCCAGCAATGCACCGGCAATGGAAGCAGGGCCTGCGGATGTGCCCAAGGCCTGCTCACTGGACGACCCCGATTGCGAGGCTTGCCAGTAACCGTTTTTGAGGAGAGCGTCTGGCGGGTGCCGCTGCACCCCGCCCAGACTTTTTACGAACAACGAAAATCAAGGACGCCTCTACCACGCCGATTTCCCAGCGGCGCACGTAAGGCGCAAGCCCGAGGAACGAATACATGTTAAGTTGGGACGATTACTCTGAAGACACCCCAATTGTAAAGCCCGAACCGCAACCGGCGATTAAAACCCAAGAGCCGCCGGCAGCCAATACCCAAACGCAGCCGGCGGTGCCAGCCAGCGAACCAGCATTGGCGGAACACACCGCCACCACAGCTCCTGCAGAGGTAGCAGCCCCCGCCGAACCAGCTTCCATTGCCGAACCGGCAGCCTCTTACGGGCCGGTCGAGCGCCCTGCGACCAGCGACGACCAGGATCCCGTCGCGCACGCCCAGGCCGCGGTTGCCGCCATTGATCCGGCACCGGGACTCGAAGAACTGGAAATGGGCGCAGCCCGCGTGCAGGTGGACGACAAGGCCATGATCAACTGCCGCGCCGACCTTAACCAGCTGGTACCCTTTAAATACGATTGGGCCTGGCAGAAATACCTGGATGGCTGCGCCAACCACTGGATGCCTCAGGAAGTCAACATGACTGCAGACGTGGCGCTGTGGAAATCTGCAGACGGTCTGACGGAAGACGAGCGCCGGATTGTGATGCGCTCTCTGGGTTACTTCTCCACCGCCGACTCCCTGGTGGCCAACAACCTGGTATTGGCGATCTACCGCCTGATCTCCAATCCCGAGTGCCGCCAGTACATCCTGCGCCAGGCATTTGAAGAGGCGATCCACACCCACGCCTACCAATACTGCGTCGAATCCCTGGGTATGGATGAACAGGAAGTGTTCAACATGTACCGCGAACTGCCGTCTATCGCCAACAAGGCGGCCTGGAGCATCAGCCACACCCGCGGTATCAGCGACCCGACTTTTACCACCGGCACCCCGGAAACCGACCAGGAATTGCTGCGCAACCTGGTGGGCTTCTATGTGGTTACCGAGGGCATCTTCTTCTACTGCGGCTTCACCCAGATTCTGTCCATGGGCCGCCGCAACAAGATGACCGGTGTCGCCGAACAGTTCCAGTACATCCTGCGCGATGAATCCATGCACCTCAATTTCGGTATCGATGTGATCAACCAGATCAAACTGGAAAATCCACACTTGTGGAGCGCCCAGTTCCAGCAGGAAGTCACCCAAATGATTCTGGAAGGCACAGAACTCGAGATTCAATACGCTCGCGACACTATGCCCCGCGGCGTATTGGGTATGAACGCCGCCATGATGGAAGAGTACTTGCACTTTATCGCCAACCGCCGCCTGGCGCAGTTGGGGTTGCCTGAGCAGTACCCGGGTGCCCGGAACCCCTTCCCGTGGATGAGTGAGATTATGGATCTGCGCAAAGAGAAGAACTTTTTCGAAACCCGCGTGATCGAATACCAGACCGGTGGCGCCCTTAACTGGAACTAACGCTGCCAACAAACGGGATTAAGCAAGCGCTCACTCACCTGCAAGTGCTTGCTGCAGGTAATCTCTTCAGAGAGCAGGCGACCCGCACACGCTTAGGGTCGCCGCCAGCTTGAGGTACGAGGTAGACACTATGCTGGACACCCCCCGTGTTCTCTTTAACCTGAACGAACCCGATGGCGACTATTCGCCAGACCCAAAAAATAACAGTCTCAACAACATCTATAAACAGGTCGCTCGCATTATCAAACACCTGCGCAGCGAATTGGCTAGCCATCACCCGGAGCTGGCACTGCCCACCGGCTGGATGATCGATAACCTGATTTATAACTGCCCGCCGGATACCTACCACAACCCGCCGAACGACGAGACCTGTGACTGGTACGCACTGGTGACCAATGCGCTGACGTATGTGAAACAACACACCGGCACCAATAGCCCGGTCCAGTTTGTCCAGACTGATGGCAACACGCTCCTGTTCCCCAATCACGAACTGTATGATGAGCTGGATGCCCATCGATTTTGCGCTGCCCTGTTGGACTACCTAGCGCAGCAACTACACTACTGACACTGACCCAGGCATCTGGACATCAATCCGGACGCCGGGGGAAACCTGGCCGAACGGACTGCACTGCGCGAGGACAATTAGATACCGGATAAATATTTTTTAGGTTTTTTGCCTATATGTCACTGGACACACACAAAACCTTGCTACACTTAGATTAAGCACTTAGCCATTGTCAGCTTTATTGACAGCGAGCAGGTACTTCAGATCTGCAGTTTGATCAACGAATTACGGACAACAGGGCGGCAGCAAGGAAGCCAACAGGGGAGTGACACTGGCCAGGCAGGTCAACGGAAGCGCCCGTGGGGGCGGGAAGTCTCCACTCATTCAGGCAGAAAAATAACGGTCAGGGATCAGGGACGCCGTCGCCGGGCATGCCAGAGGTACCCCGCCAAGGCGACATGTTCAAGGACCAAAGCAACTTAGGGAAACCTCTATCGGCCCGGCTCTTTCGAGCTGGGCCGTTTGCTGTCGGCCTTTAGGTTTTGTCCTGTTTTTGCGACCTCCCTTTCTGGTACTGGCTGCTCCACGTCCACCTCTTCCCTTTCTGTAAAACGCAAAAAACGCTACACTGGCCCCCGTTGCAGAAGAGGAAACCATGGATATCAAACAAATCGACCCGCGCGAATTTCGCGACGCCTTGGGGCAATTCCCCACCGGAGTCACTATCGTTACCACGCTGGATCTGCGTGGCAACCCGGTGGGCATGACAGCGAGCAGTTTTAACGCCGTCTCCCTCAACCCGCCACTTGTGTTGTGGAGCATCGACAAAGAAGCTATCAGCTACGAGGCCTTTATGGCGACCAGTCACTTTGCCATCCATGTGTTGGCCGCCGGCCAGGAAGACCTTTCCAACCTGTTTGCCCAGAAGGGGCTGGATAAATTTGATGGTATCAACTGCCGCCAGGGGCGTCGAAGTGTGCCGATCCTGCCAGAGTTTGCCGCCTGTTTTCAGTGCGATATCGAACACCGTTACGACGGCGGTGATCACACTATCCTGGTGGGACGGGTGCAGGACTTTGAAAGCCACGATCGCGAGCCACTGCTGTTTCACGGCGGTCGCTATAAGGAGATCGCCTGACCCCCATTAGTCTGCGGCGGCTGCTTTTAGCAATACATCTACCCGCAACAGCGCCGCCACCGACAGGGCGTCGGTAATCTCCCCATCGAGCACCATCTGCACAGCCTCTTTCAGGGGGACGCGGCGCACTTCAATATCCTCAGTCGGTTCCAGCGCCTGCTTTCCATAGCTCAAATCACGGGCCAGAAAAATCACAGCGCCCTCATCCGTCACCGAGTTGGAGGTGTGCAACTGCATCAGCTCCGTCCATTGGTTTGCCTGTAATCCGGTCTCCTCCTCCAGTTCCCGTTTGGCGGCGCGGAGGGGTGCTTCATCCAGTGGGGCGCCACCTTCTGGAATTTCCCAGGTGGCCTGGTTAAGGGTGTAGCGACTCTGCTTCACCAGCCAGGTACACCCTTCACTGTCCAGCGGTACAACCCCCACAGCGATGCTTTTAAAATGCACCACACCGTAGATGCCCTCACTGCCACTGGGGGCAGTCACCGTTTCATGGCTCACCTGAATCCAGGGGTTGTCATAAACCACCTCTTTGCTGCGCTGCACCCAGCCCCCCACTCTCACCTGTGGTTGCCTGTCCGAAGAGTCCACCATGGCTGCCTCTGTCTGTACGCCCCTGTCCGGATGTCACATTTTGTTGATAGATCGAGCGGTTTTGCTATTGCTTTGCACCGCGAGTTTGGTCATGTTAGCAGCTTTTATCCATTTTCCGCACAGAAGTTCCTTTGTTATGCGCCAAACCACGGATTATCAGGTCTGTTACCCCGACTACCTCCTCCCCCAAACCAGTGACGTCACTCTTGTAGCCGAAGGCATTTACTGGCTGCGTATGCCCCTGCCGTTTGAGCTCAACCATATCAACCTCTACCTGCTCGAGGATCACGATGGCTGGTACATTCTCGATACCGGCATCGGCGACGACGACACACGGCAGGCCTGGGAAAAGCTTTTCAAGGAACATCTGGGAGAAAAACCGGTCAAGGGGGTGATTGTCACCCATATGCACCCGGACCATATGGGGCAGGCCGGCTTCCTGACCGAATTATGGCGCGCCCCTCTGTTGATGAGCCAAGCTGAGTTCCTGACAGCGCGGGCCCTGTCTGCACCGCCCACCGACGCCAGCCAGTGGCCGGTAAAAGAATACTACCACCGGGCCGGACTGGACCCCGCCGCCCTGGATAGCGCCATGCAACGGGAGTCCGGCTTTGCCAGTATAGTGACCCCCCTGACCCGCAGTTACCAGCGTTTGCAGGAGGGCCAGTTACTGTCCATTCTGGGCCGCAGCTGGCGCGTGATGATCGGGCGCGGCCACTCCCCGGAACACGTGTGCCTGTATTGCGACGAACTGAAGCTACTGATCTCCGGCGATCATATCCTGCCGGCGATCACTCCCAATATCAGCGTGTTTGCCGCCGAACCCGATGCCAATCCCCTGGCCGATTACCTGCAAACACTGCAACCCTTTACCCAACTGCCCGCCGAAACGTTGGTATTGCCCGCACACAATCGGCCGTTTACGGGATTACATAAACGCGTGGCCTACCTCGAAGACCACCACCAGCAAAAGCTGAACGACCTGCTGATCGCCTGCCAGGAGGAGCAAACAGCACTGGCACTGGTGCCAACCATGTTCAAACGCGAGCTCAATGCCCAGCAAATGATGTTCGCCCTGGGGGAGTGTCTCTCGCACCTGAACTACCTGTGCGCCAAAGGCAAGATCCAGCGCCGCTTGAGCGACAAAGGTGTTTACCTTTATCTGGCGCAGACACCTGCCCCCGACGCGCAGGCCTGGGACGACGACATGATGCTAGAGGTCTAAATTTTCGGCCCCCGCTCCCGCGGGCGGGGATTGTTTCCAGCATTAACCGGGATCGGCCGTGGAAAAGTGAGAGCGACCTTGTTCGTCGATCCAGTGGTAGATTTGGGGTTCCGACTCTCTCTTATCTTCCCGTTGAGCGCTGTCCAGGGTGCCTGCCGTCGAGGCCTGGGAATCGATAGAGCGCCCAGCACTGGCACTGGCACTGGCACTGGCATCCACTGGCATTTGTTGCGGCGGAGTCTGCTCCAGCACCGGGGGGGCAACTGGTTTTACGACCTGCGACTGAGACTGCTGCTCGGCATCTGATGGCTGGGGGAAAATCCTGTCCGCCAACGCCAGCAAACGAGGGTCGTTCAAAAGCGCCTTGGGGTCGCCAGACTGCAACTGTTGCTGAAACGTCGGATCACTGAGTATTTTACGCACCGCCGCCACCGAGGCGGAGTCATCCACTACCTTGCCGGCCACCTGATTGGCAAACGTCTCCACTGCACTGTGCGACTGCTCACTCTCGCCTGCCGCCACGGTCTCCTGATTCAAATCTCGCACCTGAGCAATACTCCAGACAATGCTCAACGCTACCACAGCGCCAACAGCCAGGCCCACCAGGGCACCGCCAAAACCCGAGGCGGTGGAACGCGGCTCCTTGTTCCCCAGTAACATCCCCAGCACCCAGAACAGGAGACTGGTCCCGAAGGCGGCACCTGCGAATAAACACGCCGCAGCGGTGATGGAGGCCGCCATCCCCTGGAGCTGGTAGTGGGTTTCGATCACCGCCGCCACTGGCACCGTGTACAGGACCGCGGCAATGTAGCCCGACAACAGACTGACAATACGGGCAACCGACCTATACAAACCCTTGCCATAACCGCGGAGGGTGAAGAAGGCGACCACGCTGATAAAGATAATCAGTGACAAATCCATCTTTGTTATTCTCTGGTTGTAAACCCAAGCCCTATTGCCAGTGTGGTATAGGCGGGAGGAAACGCAATAAGCGCTCGCCAATAGTCCCAGAGAATTGCAACAGGAGTCGCTACCGTGTGGTGACCCACAACACCAGGGCGTCGGTTTCACTCATCGACACCAGGCAATGCCCCATACGGGCGTCGTAATACATGCTGTCACCTTCAGCCAGGCGCACCGGTTCATAGTATTCGGTATACACATCCACCTCACCTTCGAGGACCAGCAAAAACTCTTCACCGTCGTGGCGCACCCAGTCTTCAAAGTCGTCAAAACGGCGGGCACGCACCCGGCACTTGAACGGGACCATTTTTTTATTGCTGATCTCGCCAGCCAGCAACTCGTGCTCATAGGTGGTGGTGGGGTGGGGCAGGCCTTCGCCCTTGCGGGTAATATCACGACGACTGTTGGCAGCGGGGCCGTCTTCCGGTGGCACAAACAACTGAGGGATATCGATACCCAGACCGGTGGTCAACTTCTGCACCGCCTGGAAGGTGGGCGAGATCTGCTCGTTCTCAATCTTCGACAGGGTCGAGCGGGCCAGACCGGTCAGGCGGCTGGCTTCCTCCAACGTCAGATTATTGGCCAGGCGAATCTCCTTCAAGCGTTTGCCCAGCTGCAGAGGCTCCACAAACTTGCCGTCCCCTTTGCGGGCCACCTCCAGTACCGAAGGCTCCTCTTTAACCTTGCCGGATGCTGCCGTTTTAGACTTTTCTGACACCGATTTACCTCGTATCCGGGTAGACGCCTGCCAATAGCCGTCTACAGTGATAAGGAGTCACGATACTACACCGGTGAGCGTGAGAATCAACCAAATTACCTACGCGCAACATTTGTTTCCTATAGGAAATTTTAATTGCCCACACAGGGGCCTATTGCTAGAATTCACGCCGCTTTCAGGCGGCCCGGGTGGCCAGCTGCCAATGATTAACCGCGGGAATTTACCATGACCAACCCTTTTCACAGCCATTCCATCGATCAACTGGCTCACCACAGCGAGTTTATCCGGCGCCATATTGGGCCCGACGAACCCCAGGCTCAAGCCATGCTGCAAACCCTGGGGGTTGCCTCCATCGAGGAGCTGATTGAAAAGACTGTGCCCACCGGGATCCGCAAAACCGATGCCTTGGCCCTGGCGCCCGCCGTGGGCGAACAGGAAGCCCTGGACACGCTGAAAACCATTGCCAGCCAAAACCAGGTGTTCAAGAGCTATATTGGCATGGGGTACCACGATACGGTTGTACCTAATGTCGTGTTGAGAAACGTGCTGGAAAACCCGGGCTGGTACACCGCCTACACCCCCTACCAGCCGGAAATCGCCCAGGGCCGCCTGGAAGGCTTGCTGAACTTCCAACAGATGATCCTGGACCTGACTGGCATGGAGATGGCTAACGCCTCCATGTTGGACGAGGGAACCGCCGCCGCCGAGGCCATGGCCATGTGCAAGCGCCAGGTCAAAAAGAACAAGTCGAATACCTATTTTGTGGACGACGCCACGCACCCGCAGACCATAGCCGTCATCAAAACCCGTGCTGAACACTTTGGCTTTGAGGTGGTTGTCGGCTGCCCGGAGACCGAACTGGCCGGCGTCGACTGCTTTGGCGCGCTGTTGCAATACCCGGGCAGCACCGGCCAGATTCGCGACCTGACTGACACCATCCAGCAGGTACACGACAAAGGCGGCCTGGTCACCGTGGCGGCCGATATCATGAGCCTGGTATTGCTGAAATCCCCCGGCAGCATGGGCGCGGATGTGGTGGTCGGCACCAACCAGCGTTTTGGCATCCCCATGGGCTTTGGCGGCCCCCACGCGGCGTTCTTTGCCTTCCGCGACAAGTACAAGCGCTCAGCCCCGGGCCGGATTATCGGCGTGTCTATCGACAGTAAGGGCAAGCAGGCCCTGCGCATGGCGATGCAAACCCGCGAGCAGCACATCCGCCGCGAGAAGGCCAACTCCAATATCTGTACCTCCCAGGTGCTGCTGGCGGTGTTGAGCGTGTTCTACGCCATCTACCATGGCCCGGAGGGTCTGAAGCGCATCGCCACCCGCATCCAGCGCCTGACCAGCATCCTGGCCCAGGGGCTGAAAGCCAAAGGCTTTGCACTGGCCAACGACAGCTGGTTCGACACCCTCACCGTCAACGTCGGTGCCGAGCGCGGCGCCATCATCGCCCGCGCTCTGAGCGAGCAGGTCAACCTGCGCGTGGCCAGCGGGGACCAGTTGGGTATCAGCCTGAACGAAACCACCACCCTGGCCGATATCGACCAGCTGCTGCGCATTTTTGCCGCCGGTGAACACGGCCTGGACCTGGCGCAGCTCGACAGTGATCAAACCGACGACTGTTCTTTACCTGGCGCTGAAGGCTCTTTACCTAGCGCTGAAGGCTCTTTACCTAGCGCTGAAGGCTCTGGCATCCCCGCCGAGCTGCTGCGCAGCGATGCCATTCTCAGCCACCCGGTGTTTAACAGCTACCACTCGGAAACCGAGATGTTGCGCTACCTCAAACGCCTGGAGAGCAAGGATATCGCCCTCAACCACTCCATGATTCCGCTGGGTTCCTGCACCATGAAGCTCAACGCCACAGCGGAGATGATTCCCGTGACCTGGCCCGAGTTTGGCAAGATGCATCCCTTTGCCCCGATCGAACAGGCCCAGGGCTACAAGCAGCTGTTTGAGGAACTGCAAACCATGCTGCAGGCCTGCACCGGCTACGCCGCAGTAAGCCTGCAACCCAATGCCGGCTCCCAGGGCGAATACGCTGGGCTGGTGGCCATCAAAAAATACTTTGAGAGCAAGGGTGAACACGAGCGCACTATCTGCCTGATCCCCGCCTCCGCTCACGGCACCAACCCAGCTTCAGCCCAGATGGTGGGCATGAAGGTCGTCGTCACCAAATGTGATAACAAGGGCAATGTCGACCTGGCCGACCTGCGGGACAAGGTGGGCCAATACGGCAAGCAGATCGCCTGTATTATGGTGACCTACCCCTCCACCCACGGCGTGTTTGAAGAGGGCATTACTGAACTGTGCGAACTGATCCACAGCATCGGTGCCCAGGTGTATATCGACGGTGCTAACATGAACGCGTTGGTGGGCGTCGCCGCGCCGGGCCAGTTCGGTGGCGACGTGTCCCACCTCAACCTGCACAAGACCTTTTGCATCCCCCACGGCGGCGGCGGCCCCGGCATGGGCCCCATCGGGGTGGGCGAGCACCTGAAACCCTTCCTGCCAGCCCACCCGGTGCAGAATGTCCCCGGCACCGATGTGGCCAACGGCACCATTTCCGCCGCTCCCTGGGGATCGGCCTCCATCCTGCCGATCAGCTGGATGTACATCAAGATGATGGGACAGCAGGGCATGCGCCAGGCCACGGAATACGCCATCCTCAATGCCAACTACGTGGCGAAAAAACTGGGCGAGCACTACCCGATTCTCTACAAGGGTACTAACGGTTTTGTGGCCCACGAGTGCCTGCTGGACCTGCGCCCGCTGAAAGAGTCCAGCGGCATTACGGAAGAGGACATCGCCAAGCGCTTGAACGACTTTGGTTTCCACGCACCCACCATGAGTTTCCCGGTGGCGGGCACACTGATGATCGAACCCACGGAATCGGAGTGCCAGGAAGAGCTGGACCGTTTTATCGAAGCGATGGTGACCATCCGCAAAGAGATCGCCCTGGTGGAGTCCGGGGAGTACCCGGCAGACAACAACCCGCTGCACAATGCCCCACACACCCAGGATGATGTGATGACGGAGAACTGGGACCGCCCCTACTCCCGCGAAGTGGCGGCACGCCCCGCGGCCTGGCTCAAGGAGCACAAGGTGTGGCCGAGTGTGAACCGTATCGACAATGTGTATGGAGATCGGAATCTGGTGTGCTCTTGTCCGGGTATTGAAGCCTATCAGGATTAATAATGCAGACAGCTGGGGAAGAGCCCATATACAGGCGGTTGTTAATGACGCCTATGCCCCTGGCACAGTGCTAAATTGTGACCTGACCTCGAGTGGCACGGTCGGGGACGGCGGCTTTTTTTCACGCTTTTTTTGAAAAAATGACTCCGTCCCCTTCAGAGGGCACCACTCCCCTCTGCCGAGGCACCTGTCTCACCCTTTAAAATTAGGTTCACTGATGAAATCCTCACTCCATCCCAAATCATTTCGTAATGTTTTGACTGAATAACACCAACCACTTCTTTGGGTGTGAACAGTGCGAAACAAACACCCTTCTCATTCCGTACGGAGGCGTACTTTAAAGCCGAATATTCTCCGGCCTGTTTAATTTCCCAGCCAAGCCTCCTTGAATAGCTATAATCATCGGCTTTATAGATTAGAGTATCCTTAGGAAGAGTAGTTGCGTCTAAGCCACTCATAACACCAAAATTGCAGATAAGCTCTTTAAAGACAAACCTGTCATAGCGTAGATTTGGAATATTGCTCCAGTATATATTCTGGTGATATTTTACTTCAGCAACAGCGGTGTCACTGCTGTCGCCGATATACATTAGACCGTAGCTTCCATCAGAAAAGCGGCTTCCTTCAGGATTTACATGGGTAAACGAAGCGGCGGCGTAGCGGCATCCAGGTATACCAAAAGGGATCTCATCCAGTGAGAGCAAGCTAAGGTTTCCAACCTCTGTTTGTATTCGGGGGTTGGTAATCGCTTGGATAGCATAGAGGTCTTCAAATTCCGCAGCATCGGCAACATCTTCAAACAGATAGATTAGTGGGAATTTGGCATTAATCAGTCGATGCCCAACAATCTCGCTGCCAGAAAATGATTCTAGATCACTAATTTTTTCGGTCACAGACCTCCTCCCCGTAGGGCATCAACGCGCTTAAATACCTCATACAAAGATCCAAATTTACCAGTGGAGATGATGTCCAGAGGAGCACGACCGTTGAAGTACGGATTATTGTTATTCATGGACATAAAACCATAAACATTTTCCGAATTATCAAAAACCACCCGCAAGGCTGCATGCATGTTGAGGATATAGCTGATCCTCTCCAGCTGATCTCCCGACAGCCTGGCCTTATCAACCGCTTCTCGGTTTTTGTAATAGGTGGATTTTTTCATCCCGAGGATGTTCCACTCCTGCTCTGGGGAGCATCCCCACTTGTCAAGGATGTTGAACACGGCTTTCAGGCCTCTCGTTCCTGCTTCGGGAGTTAATTCTGGTGCCGCCTGTAAAGGCTCGGTCATAAACCACCTCAAGGTTTCCTACCAACAGGTCCAAGGATGGACTTATTTTAATATTTTGTCCACTTATGGACAGTCCCGCCGCACCATTTCCACATGGAGAATCCCGTCTTCCATATAGGGCGTGGAAACGGTGGTAAAGCCAAAGTCCTGGTAAAACGCCTGCAGATGGGCCTGTGCAGAAATACGCACCGCCACCGGGCCGAACTGCTCGGAAATCTGCCGTAGGACTTCTGCCATCAGGGCGCGTCCCAGGCCCCGACCACGACCACGCTCGGTGGTCAGCACCCTGCCAATGGATACTTCGGGGTAGCGGGTACCCGGTGGCAGTACCCGCGCGTAGGCGAGCAGGGCTCCCCCCTCATCCTCCCTCCACAGATGCATGGCCTCCGGGTCGAGGCCATCGGCGTCGAGATAGGCACAGGCCTGCTCCACCACAAACACCGCCTCGCGTGCGGCCAACAGGCGGTAGAGCTGCGTGACACTCAACTGCTCAAAGGACTGCCAGTGCCAGCGCATCAGGCCACCCGGCTACCCCAGAGGTCGTATTCATCGGCGTGTTCGATGGTCACCGTCACAATATCCCCCGGCGCCAATTCAGTGTCGCCATTGAGGTAGACTGCGCCGTCAATTTCCGGGGCGTCGCCCTGGGTGCGGCCGATGGCGCCCTCCTCGTCCACCTCGTCGATAATCACCGACAGGGTTTGGCCGATTTTGCGCTGCAGGCGGCGGGCGGAGATCTTCTGCTGCGTCTCCATAAAGCGCTCCCAGCGTTGCTGCTTGACCTCTTCCGGCACCTGGTCCGGCAGGTCGTTAGCGGGAGCCCCCTCCACCGGGGAGTACTGAAAGCAACCCACGCGATCCAGTTCCGCCTCTTCCAGGAAGTCCAGCAACAGTTGGAAATCCGCCTCGGTTTCGCCGGGGAAACCGACAATAAAGGTGGAGCGGATACTGAGTTCGGGGCAGACCTCTCGCCAGGCCTTGATGCGGGAAAGCACCTTTTCGCTGTGGGCCGGGCGTTTCATGGCCTTGAGAATTTTGGGGCTGGCGTGCTGGAAAGGTATATCCAGGTAGGGCAGGATCTTGCCCTCCGCCATCAGCGGAATCAACTTGTCCACATGGGGGTAGGGATAGACATAGTGCAGGCGCACCCAGACGCCGAGTTCGCCCAGCGCCACCGCCAGATCCTGCATGCGGGTTTCCAGCGCCTGGCCGTCGAAAAAGTCGAGCTTGTACTTGGTATCCACCCCATAGGCGCTAGTGTCCTGGGAGATCACCAGCAGTTCCCGGGTACCAGCATCCACCAGCTGTCGGGCCTCGCGCACCACCTCGGAAATCGGTCGACTGACCAGGTCGCCGCGCATGTGGGGAATGATGCAAAAAGCGCAGCGGTGGTTGCAGCCTTCGGAGATTTTGAGGTAAGCGTAGTGCTTGGGGGTTAACTTGATGCCCTGGGGGGGCACCAGATCCAGCAAGGGGTTGTGGACCGTCGGCTCAGCTGTGGGCACAAACTGGTGGACGGCGTTGGTCACTGTCTCGTAATCCGCCGGCCCACTGACGCTGAGCACGCCGGGGACGGCCTCCTTGATCAACTCGGCGTCGGTCCCCTTGCCCATACAGCCGGTGACGATCACCTTGCCGTTTTCCGCCATGGCCTCCTGGATAGCCTCCAGGGATTCCTGTTTGGCACTGTCAATAAAGCCGCAGGTGTTGACCACCACTACTTCGGCATCGTCGTAGGTGGGCACCACCTCGTAGCCGTCGAGTTTCAGTTTGGTCAGAATACGCTCGGAATCCACCAGGGCTTTGGGGCAGCCCAGGGATACAAACCCTACTTTATTTGTGGTCATAACCTATCTTGATCAGTCGAAAAAACCGTCAATTATGGGTGTGGCGGTCGCAAATCACAACTTTTTCAACAAGCACAGGAAAAATCCCTCCATGGTTTCCGAGGGCAGTATCCTTACACTGTTTTGCAACTGGGGATCAAAATGCTTTTTGGCCCACGCTGTCAGGCCTGACTGGAAATTGTCAAAGGGCAACGACACTGGCAAAACCTGTAACCGCCCATCCATTTTTTTCAACGCCTTGTCGACTACCACCTCGTTCTCTTCCGGCGAATAGGAGCAGGTACTGTAGACCAGGGTGCCGCCCGGTTTTAACGCCATCAGCGCCGAGCGCAACAGTTTCTTCTGCTTGCGTTGCATCTCCTTGACCTTCTTTTCGCTCCAGTATCTGTAACTGTCGGGGTCTTTAGTATAAAAGCGCGATTCCGACGAACAGGGGGCATCCAGCAGGACGCGGTCAAACCGCTCCGGCACTTTGTAGCCCACCTGGCGGCCGTCTTTCAGGTAACAGTCCACTAGCGTCGCACCGTGCAGTTCAATATTGTTCTTTAATTTGAAAAAGCGAGACTTCACTGCCTCCACCGCCGCTATCCGCCCACGGTTTTCCATCGCCGCCGCCAGCACCAGGGTTTTGCCCCCGGGCGCCGCTGCCAGGTCCAACACCTCCTCGCCGGGTTGCACCCCCAACACCTGAGCGGCAAAAATACTCGACAGGTTTTGAATATAGATGCGGCCTTCATTAAAAGCCGCGCTGCTGGTCAGCAGACGACGCTGGGTATCGTCGATCACAAAGCTGTCTTCGCGCCACGCTACAGGCTCACAACGGATACCCTGGTCCGACAACTCAGATAGCACCGCGTCGACTGTCGCCTGCAAGCGGTTAACGCGGAAACAGGTGGGCACCGGCCGCTGGAAACCTTCCAGCGTCGAGTACCATTGCGACTCTGGCACAATTCGCTGCAATCGGGTCAAAAAAGCGTCGGGTAACAAATCGAGAGACATGACTGAATCAAGGGTAGATTGATTGAAGCGATAGCAGGGTCATCAGATCAATCCATATAACTGCAGCACCTCACCCAGCTTGTCCTTGTTAATGGGTTTTTTAATAAATTCCAGGGCTCCCAGGCCGATGACCCGCTCACGGGCTTCGGGCTGAATATCACCGGAGATCACAATAATAATGCTCTTGAGGCGTTCCTGTTTCACCAGTTCCAGCACCCGGTAACCGTCCATCTCGGGCATGGTCAGATCCAAAAACACCATTTCCCCCCTCCCGGCGCGGATAGCCTCTATACCCTCCAAGCCATTGGTGGCGTAGGTGATATCCACATCCCAACTGTGGGGCAGCGAGCGCATCACTTGTTTACGCGCCATATTGGAGTCATCGCAGATCAGTAACGGTATACCCATGAAAGGCGTTAATTCCCAATTCGTTTAAAAAAAGACTATTTTTATTATAGATTATGCTAAAAGACTTAGAACAGGATCTTGGCAGCGACACCGGACTTGTGTGATATGCCGGCAAAAGTGAGTCTCGCCCCTGCTCTTCTGGCGCGCAGTGTAACCAATTCTGTTAGCAAATTGAACGCGCTCCAATCTGCAGACCATCACCCGGTGGTGAAACCGGATATATGTTTCTGATGCCAGACCTCCCAGTACACACTGTCGACTCGGGCGCTAGCGGGCCCTTCGGCAACCTCGGTTTGCACCGCCGTCACCGCCACCTCGTCGCCGCACAGCAGCACTTCAACACGGCCATCGTCGAGATTGCGAGCCCAGCCACTCAATCCCCGCGCCTGTGCGCAGTGTTGCACAAAATAGCGAAATCCCACCCCCTGCACTCGACCGGACACCAGTCCGTAGCGGGCAATTGTCATGGTTGCGACCCTCCTGCATCGGCGCTCTCATGGTGTGTGGCTGAAGGCTTTCTGCCTATCTTGGCTGAAGGCTCTCTCCCTATCGTGGCTGAAGGCTCTATAACCTCCCGCAAACTGGCAGTGGTCTGGGGACCCAATAAAACACCGCTTAGCTGTCCATCCGGGGCCAGTACATAGGTGGCTGGCAGGACCGTCGGCCGCTCAAACCCCAATGCCAGTGCCGGGTCCTGTTCGAGCACATCAAATCCAATAGCCATTTTATCGACCTGCACGGACAATTCTTGACCAGTCAGGCCGTCGTAGTTAACCCCCAATACCCGGGCCTTGCGCCGATATTCCCGGGCGAAGCGGTTCAGTTCCGGAATCTCTTCGAGGCAGGGTTTACACCATTCCGCCCAGTAGTTAATAAATACCCACTTACCGTTGAGCGCTTTTATATCGAGCTCTTTACCCGATACCAGTGCCATATTGTCGGGCCCGGGAGTACAGCCGGCCACACTCAATAGCACCGTCAGGCAAGACACCGCCAGCTTCCATCGCAATCCCATCACGGTTCCCCCAGTTTTGACTTCAGTGCAGACGACAGCACTTTGTCAGTGACGACAGCACTGGACTCCCCACTGTCGGCGGACACTGTCAACACATCCGCCACTGCCACTGCGAACTGCCGGTCGAGATAAGAATCCACATCGGCGAGACGTACGGCCAGCGCCGGGTACCAGGGGTACTGCTGCAATCGTTCCACCGCTGTGGGTTGCGACGACCTCGGCTGCAACATGTCGGCCAACTCCTGCAGGCTGATGCCGCGCAGATCGCGACACAACACGTAACTCCCTTGTTGCGTCACTGTGATGACTTGTCGCTTGAGCAGAATATCCCGAACCCGCTGCCACTGGTCGCTGTCAACACCGGCCTTCAACAGCTGACTTTCAGTGAGCGAGGTCCCGGTGGCCTGGTGTTGTTGAAAGTGCCAGAGCACCACCAACGCCGCCACCAGATCCGGATAGCTGTTACCGGCCGTCATCACGTCGAACGTCGCAAGCGCACGCACCAATACCGCGCCGCCCAGCACAATCATCCACAGTATATACACCCACAATAAAAACAGAGGCACAATCGCAAAGGCCCCGTATATGGCGTTAAAACTGGCTTGGCTGACGATAAAGCCGAACAGGTCTTTTACCAGTTCGAAACACAAGCCGGTCACCAACCCCCCCAACAGCGCACTTCTCAGTGGCACCCGGCAGTTGGGCACGGCGGCAAACAACAGTGTAAACAGCGCCGACGTCAGCAGCCAGGGTACAAATTTGAACACCCAGGGCGCCACCGCCAGAGGATCGATTTCAGTCACAATCAGTTGCAGGGAAATCACATAGGTGCTCATCGCCAAGCCAATGCCGAGCAACAGCGGCCCCACACTCAGCACCGCCCAATAGAGCAAAAAGTTGGATAACCCCTTGCGCCCCTGCACCACGCCCCAAATGCGGTTGAAGCTTTTTTCTATATTTTTGAGCATCAAATAGGCGGTTGCCAGCAGCATGGCGACCCCTGCGGCTGACAGTTCCCGGGCTTGGGCGGTAAACTCCCGCAGGTACAGTTTCACCTCCTGCCCGGTTTCCGGCACCATATGGTTAAAAATGACCGTATTCAGCCGGGTTTCCAGGCCTTGAAACAAGGGAAACACGGAGAACATGGAATAGGTCACTGTCATCAGCGGCACCACCGCAAACAGGGTCATGTAGGTGAGCGCACCCGCTCCCTGTTGACACTCTTTGACCGTGAATTGCTCCGCCACGTATTGCAGTAGCTTCGCGATCTCGTACTGACGCAATTTACGCAGGGCTTTTTTCATCGAATCGGTTTCTTCGCGGGTTATCTGTTTTACAATAGTACCCAATATTTTGTGCCGTTCTCTATAAAGTACGCAAATAGCACACAAATAAAGTCTGTATACACCCTCTTGTTAAGGAATCGACCCATGGTAACCATTTACCACAATCCGCGCTGTTCAAAGTCTCGCCAAACGCTGGAGCTCCTGCAGCAGAACCATGTTGAACCGGAAATTGTGCTCTACCTGGAAACCCCGCCCGACGCCACCACCCTTAAATCACTGCTGGGCAAACTGGGTATCAGCGCCCGCAACCTGCTGCGCACCGGCGAAGACGCCTACAAGGAAAACAACCTGAAAGACCGCAACCTGTCGGACGACGACCTGATCGCGGCCATGGTCAAACACCCTAAACTGATCCAGCGACCGATCGTGGTCAAAGGCGACAAGGCAGTATTGGGCCGTCCTCCTGAAAATGCTCTCGAGCTGATCTAAGGGCGAACCGGACGATGAAACCCTACGTATTGGTTCTGTTTTACAGCCGTAACGGGGCCACCAAAGAGATGGCACTGCACATCGCCCGCGGCATCGAGCAAGCGGGGCTGGAGCTGAATGGAATGGAAGCCCGATTGCGGACGGTGCCGGCCATTTCACCCAACACCGAAGCTACCGAGCCTCCCGTTCCCGACGACGGGGCGCCCTACTGCAGCATCGATGATCTCAAACACTGCAGTGGCCTGGCGCTGGGCAGCCCCACCCGGTTCGGCAATATGGCGGCGCCACTAAAGTACTTTCTCGATACCACCGGCGACCTCTGGCTCAACGGCGATCTGATCAATAAGCCGGCAGCGGTCTTTACCTCCACCGGTAGTCTGCACGGTGGCCAGGAGACCACCCTGCTGTCGATGATGCTGCCGCTATTGCACCACGGTATGGTGATGGCCGGTCTGCCCTACAGCGAGCAGGCAATCTCGCGCACCCAGACCGGCGGAACACCCTACGGTGCTTCGCATATGGCCGGCCTCGAACAGCCTCTGCCCCTGAGTGACGATGAAGTCACCCTTTGTCAGGCCCTGGGCAAGCGCCTGGCCACCCTCGCCAACCATTTGTCACCTCTGTCGCCCCAGGCGGCCTCTATGTTGTAAGGTAGTCTCCCGTGACCAGCAGTTCCCCCCAAACCCCGAGCCGCACCCGCGGTGCCCCTAAAGTGCCCGACCGCGCTGCCGTTTATCCGAAATTGCGCCTGGCACGCGCCACCTGCCACGGCAGCTACATCGCCCTGCTGTTACTGTTTGTAGTTTATAACCTGACTGCAGAGACCGGCTCTATCAAACTGTGGCTGGTGCAGAGCCTGCCCCTGGCGATCTTTATCCCCGGCATGGTGCAGCAGCGTTACCGCACCTACAGCTGGATGTGCTTTGTGATACTTATCTATTTTACCCACGCCGTGGGCAATGTGATGTCCCCCCTGATACACTGGTCGGATATTGTACAGCTGGTACTCTCCATTACCCTGTTTATCGGCGCTATGATGACCAGTCGCTGGTTGCAGTACTGGCAGATAAGCGACAACACAGCTGACTCACCGGTCGAGGACTAGGAAAAGGGACTTTCACCTAAACTTAGGGGTAAGCCTGTGAAAGGAACCTGTTATGAGTAAAGAATCTCCCGGCTTTCTGACCCGTCTGTTTCGCGGTTTCTGGAACCTGATCACCTGGTTGCGGATCAGCCTGTTCAACTTGGTATTCCTGGCGCTTCTGCTGGCCTTGGTGGTCGCCATGATCCCCCAGGAGGAGCAGCGATTGACCGGAAAACGCGCCCTGCGAGTGGCCCCCAGCGGTTTTCTGGTGGATCAGCGCAGCTATGTGGACCCGGTGACCCAGATTCTCGAGCAGAGCCGTCCCGAGGAAGTGGAAACCCTGGTCAGCGACCTGGTCAAAACCATTAACCATGCCGCCAGAGATGAGCGTATCACCGCCCTGGTGCTGGAGCTGGATTACCTGGTGGGCGGAGGCATCAGCAAACTGGAGGAGATCGGCACCGCCTTGCAGCGCTTCAAGGTGAGCGGCAAGCCCATTATTGCAGTGGCCGACAACTACTCCCAGGAACAGTACTACCTCGCCAGCTACGCCGACGAGATCTATTTGCACCCCATGGGAGGCGTGCTATTGACCGGCTATGGCAGCTACCGCAATTACTTTAAGAACGCACTGGACAAGCTGGCGGTTAATTTCCACGTCTTCCGCGTCGGCGACTACAAGGACTTTATCGAACCCTACACCCGCAACAACATGTCCGCCGCCTCCCGCGAACACAATGCCCTGTGGCTGCAGCAGCTCTGGGGTGTCTATACCAGTCGGCTGGAATCCCTGCGCGGTCTGCCCAACGGCGCAGTTAACAGCTATATCAACAACCTGGATGAAAACCTCAACCGGGTCGACGGCAACAGCGCCCGCCTGGCCCTCAATGCCGGGCTGGTGGACCAACTGGCCGGTCGTCGCCAAGTGCGCCAAACCCTGAAACAGAAGTTGGGCAGCAACCGTGACGGCGACAACTACAACGCCCTGGATTACTGGGATTACCTCCATCACCTGGAGAAGGAAAATGGCCATGTCGGCGGCAAAGTAGGCCTGATCGTGGCCAAAGGCATCATTGTGGACGGTAAACAGCCAGAGGGCACTATCGGTGGCGACACCATGGCCAAGCTGCTGCGGGAAGCCCGCGAAGATGCCTCCCTGAAAGCGCTGGTACTGCGCATCGACAGTGGTGGCGGCAGCGCCTTCGCCTCGGAAGTGATCCGACAGGAGATACTGGCCACCCGCCAGGCCGGTATCCCGGTGATTGTCTCCATGGGTAGTGTCGCGGCCTCAGGCGGTTATTGGATCGCCTCGGCGGGTGACGAGATCTGGGCGACCCCCACCACCATCACCGGCTCTATCGGCGTGTTTGGCGCCTTCCCCACCTTTGAATTGACACTGGACAAACTGGGCGTGAGCACCGACGGCATAGGCACAACCAAACTGGCCGGCGCCATGCGGGTGGACCGCCCTCTGTCACCTCAGGCGGAGAGTGTCATTCAACAAAGCGTCGAATTTGTTTACAAACAGTTCCTGAACCTGGTAGCGGAAGCCCGGGACAGTTCCGTGGGCGAGATCCACCGGGTGGCCCAGGGCCGGGTCTGGAGTGGGGCCACCGCCAAGGAACTGGGCCTGGTCGACAATATCGGCAACCTGGAGGACGCCGTCGCGGCGGCAGCGGCTAGGGCCGGACTGAATAGCTACCACCTCCACCTGATCCGCAAGACACTGAGCCCCAAAGAGCAGATTTTAAAGGAACTGGCCGGCGGCGTGTCGGCACTGGCTCCTAACACACTGATGGAAAAAGTTGCCCCCGCAAGCTTGCGCAAGGCCCTGACGCCTTTGGCAGAGCCGTTCCAGTTAATGGGCAAACTGAACGATCCCCGCGGCGTGTATACTCTCTGTGAAGTGTGTACCGCGCCCTAAAAAAACCGGGGACAAAAAAACCGGGGACAGACCACGTTTTTCCGTTTTTCGGAAAAACGTGGTCTGTCCCCGGTTTTTTTGTCCCCGGTTTATGCGGCTATTGCTTGAACACCAAGCGCACTGAGACAGGTACCGCTGTGCTGATGGATGGCAGGTTTGCTACTTCCCGCAGCTTGTTAACCCCTTTGACCAGATCAAAATCACCGGCATTGATCGCCAGCGGTTTCAGGGTACTGACCTGCAGACGGCCACCACTCAACGCCACTACCAGCACCTGAGTCTCGATCGCTTGTTGGTGACCGTGGAGCGACAGGGTAAACGCCACATCCCGCACCTGGGATTCTCCGGGGGCCAGGTCCTTCACACTCTCGACATCGACTTTACCGGTCACTTCTGCACTGGGAAACAGGCCGGTCTCAAACAGCATCTTGCGCATACGCTCGTCGCGGATTGGAATCAGGGTATCCACGCTGTCGAGCGCTATGCTGATGTTAACATTGCCTGCTTCGTCGATTTCGCCCTGCACATTGCTAAATCGGTGTACTTCCGCCACTGCTGACTTTTTCACCGATATAAAGTTCACGCTGGATTCAGCCCCGTTGAGATCCCACCCCGCCTGCGCACCACAGGCCAGCATCACAGCGGCCACAGCCGCGATACCACGCCCAATCAGGGGAAGCTTATTCACAGATAGTTTCATGGAGACTTTCCTTTGACTGATTATCGAATTTTCCAAGGCTGTCATTAACACCGGCCTAGAGGCTTAATACCTGTTTGACAAACGGAATTGTCAACTTGCGCTGTTCTGCCAGTGACGCATCGTCGAGCCGGTTCAAATAGCAAAACAGTTCGTTCATGTCCCGCGGCGCCCGGTGCAAGATAAACTGGGCGACTTCGTCATTCAGTTCTAATCCACGGGCTTTGGCACGCAACTGCAGGGCTGCCTGTTTGTCCGCATCTTCCAGACTGTGCAGTTGAAAGCTAATACCCCAGTTCAAGCGCGACTGCAGGTCGGGCATCTGGATCGGCAATTCGTGCGGTCCCTGGTGCCCGGCCATCAATAAACGGCCGCCGCCGTCGCGCATACAATTGAAGAAGTTAAACAGCGCCCGCTCCCAGATCGGATTGCCGGCGACCAGATCCAGGCCGTCGAGGCAGACCAGGTCCAGCGTCTCCAATCCTTCCAGCAACTGCTCCGGCGCGAAACCGATCATGTCGCGGATGGGCAAATACTGCATGGAGAACCCCAACTCCTGGGCGCTGTGGCAGGCCGCCTGCAGCAAGTGCGTCAGCCCGACACCCGGTGCACCCCACAGGAAAATCATCTGTTCAGCGGCCGGCGTCAACTGCGCCCGCAAACTGGCAACGACCTGGGCGTTGGCGGTGCCCGAGGCGGTATAAAAGTTTTCAAAAGTGGCATCGTCGTTCAGCGACACCCCCAATGAAAGCTGTTGTGGCAAAGAGTTATTCATAAAGTTTTATCAATCGCTATCATCTGGGCCAGCGAAATTGTAACGGATTTTCCGCACTGCCTTTAGTGGAATAACGACTGCCGGGCAAACTTAAACTGCCACCCTCATTGGCGGGTATCAGTTTGTTGTCCAGCGCCAGGGTATCCAGCAGCTGTGACAAATCACCTTCGGTAAACAGATTTAACAACAACGTATCGCCGCGCACCGCTACCAGGGCCGCGTGACGCACCATGGCCAAGCCATCCAGATAATTGAGCGCCGCCGCATAACTGGCAAAGTCATCCACACCCGACAGTTGTACCACCACCGCATCGGGACCTTGCTCCCCGGGCACAATGGCATACAGCCCCGCCAGGTAGTCGGCCACCTGATCCAGTCCACCATTGAGCATCCGCTCGAACTCTTCACTGGCACTGTCAAAGATCACGGCCTCATCCTTGTGCAGCAATTTCCAATTAGCCAGCCACTGTCCCCGAGAGGTTTGCGAATACCGACCAACCAAAATGCCGTCGGCGTGATAACGCCTGGAGGCAGCCAATACACTGGCCTCGTCCATGTCCCAGAGGGCGTCTGCACTGAGGGCAATCTGATCCTGCAGGTCCAGCAGCGGGTATATCATCGGCAGCCCCCGGCGCAAGGCCGCGGCACGCAAACTGTCCTGCACAGGGGCATCCCCCACCAAACGACGCCCACTGGGAAATTCGTCGATAACCAGCCACACCAGCAGATTGGGCCGGTTGGAAGGCCAAATAGGTTGCTGGGCCTTGCGCAGCAACTGCTCTACCTGTGAGGCAGAATACTTGAGGATCAGCTTGTGAGCCGGTTTAATGGCTCCACCGGTTTCCAAGGTCTCCTCGGTAGACTCATAACTGAACTCAGAGACGTAGCGCTGGGCACGCTTTAAGGCCTGCCGAACTTCTGGGTGGCGCAGGGCCGGCGGATGACCTGAGACGCGCAGCAATACCTCAGCGAGGCCTTCACCGGCTGCCCTGACACGCTCCGCCCGCCCTTGGGAGCTGACCAACACGTCGGTGGTGTAAAGGCCTTCTACCGGTTCCGCCAGCCCGATCGGCGGGCTCAATAGACCCACAATCAGCCACAACAGAAACAGGCGGCCTTTCAAACCACGCAATCTTTGTCCTAATGGCAACACTCATCCTGCCCCTTTTTATCCTGGATTTTTGCCAATATCTGCGTTTCACAGCCCAACGTCTACCCCCGATATTGGCAGCGCAATCAAAATCGAGCCGTATTGTAACAGGCCTTTGTCTCCTGCACAGGGATGGAGTTCACTCCAGCGTGGCATCGGCTTCGAACCAACGCCTCATAGCGGTGGGCAGCTCCCCCAATAAACTGCTAGAATACGCGCCTTTTTTACACACCCATTGGAAGCGAATCACTGCTATGAGCGACAACAAGTCCCCCTCTCTCAGTTATAAGGATGCCGGCGTGGATATCGATGCCGGTAACGCCCTGGTTGACCGCATCAAGGGAGTCGCCAAGCGGACTCGTCGCCCCGAGGTGATGGCAGGCCTGGGTGGTTTTGGCGCACTGTGTGAACTTCCTGCCGGCTATAAAGAGCCAGTGCTGGTCTCCGGCACCGATGGCGTTGGCACCAAACTGCGTCTGGCCATGGATCTGAACAAACACGACACCATTGGCATTGACCTGGTGGCCATGTGTGTCAACGACTTGATCGTAGCGGGAGCTGAACCCCTGTTCTTCCTCGATTATTACGCCACCGGCAAGCTCAATGTGGATGTCGCCGCCGATGTGGTGACCGGTATCGGCGACGGCTGCGAACAGGCAGGATGCGCCCTGGTGGGTGGAGAAACCGCCGAAATGCCCGGTATGTACGAGGGCGAAGACTACGACCTGGCCGGCTTCTGTGTCGGCGTGGTGGAAAAAACCGAGATCCTGGACGGCAGCAAGGTCCAGGCGGGTGACACCCTGATTGGTCTGGCTTCCAGCGGCCCCCATTCCAACGGCTACTCCCTGATCCGCAAGATTATCGACGTCAGCGGCGCTGACCTGAACCAGGACCTGGACGGCCAACCGCTGAGCAGTGCCCTGTTGGCCCCGACCCGCATCTACGTCAAAGCCCTGCTGCGTCTGCTCAAGGAATCCCGGGTCAACGCCATGTCCCATATCACTGGCGGCGGCCTGCTGGAGAACATCCCCCGGGTGCTGCCGGACAACGCCAAGGCTGTGATCGACGTCAGTAGTTGGCAGCAACCCGCTGTGTTCAACTGGCTGCAGCAAAATGGCAATGTGGACAGCCGCGAAATGTACCGCACCTTTAACTGTGGTGTGGGCATGGTGATCTGTGTACCCGCCGCCGAGAAGGACAATGCCCTGCGCATTCTCAAAGAGGCCGGCGAAGAGGCGTTTGTGGTGGGTACCATTGAAACCGCCAGCGGCAAGGAAGATCAAGTCGAATTAAAAGGCCTCTGATTCATGGCCACGCCAAATTCTACCCCCAAGGCCAAAGTCGTGGTGCTGATATCCGGCAGCGGCTCCAATCTGCAGGCCCTTATCGACGGCCAGCGGACCGGTGAGTTGCCGATCGAGATCTGCGCCGTCATCAGCAACCGCCCCGGTGTTTTGGGCCTGGAACGAGCCAGCAAAGCCGGTATCCCGGCCCTGCTGATCAACCACATCGATTTTGACAGCCGCGAAACCTTTGACCAGGCCCTGGTGGAAGCTATCGACGCCCATCAACCTGACCTGGTGGTTCTGGCGGGCTTTATGCGCATTTTGACGCCGGGTTTTACCCACCACTACCTGGGTCGCATGTTGAACATCCACCCCTCGCTGCTCCCCAAGTACCAGGGATTGCACACCCACCAACGGGCTATCGACGCCGGCGACAAGGAGCACGGCGTCACCGTGCACTTTGTGACCGCTGAGTTGGACGGTGGCCCCGCCGCCATTCAGGCCAAAGTACCTGTAGCGCCAGGGGATGATGCCAACGCCCTGGCCAAGCGGGTGCAAGCGCAGGAACACGTTATTTACCCCCTGGCCGTCAAATGGTTTGCACAGGGTCGCTTGACCATGGACAATGGTAAAAGCCTGTTGGATGGCGAACTTTTACCCGCCAGTGGCTATCTAATCGATACAACCACCTAAAGGGCTCAATGCCGCAGTGCCAGGAGGGTACTCGCTTGATAAGCACCATAGCCACGCGTTTGATTTACACACTGGTACTGGCCTGCGCGCCCTTTGGCCTGTCCCGGGCCGAAGCGCCCAAGGATTTCAGCGCCATTTATGCGGCCAAAATCCACGGCTTTGAGGTCAAGGCCACCCGCGAGCTTAAAACCCTCGCCAACGGCACCCAAAAACTGAGTTTTAAGGCAACGTCCTGGCTCGCCAACATCGAGGAGTCCAGTGAATTCGACTGGAGCGAACAGGCCCAGCTGGTACCCAGTAGCTACCAATATCACCGTACGGGTCTGGGCAAAGACCGCCATGCTGACCTCTCTTTCGACTGGCAAAACAAAATAGTCACCAACGATGTGCAGAACAACCCCTGGGAAATGAGCATCCCGGACAGAGTTCTGGACAAGCTCAGCTACCAGGTACAATTGCGCAGTGATCTGATCAACCAAAGGCCGGTATTGAGTTATCAGGTGGCCGACGGTGGCCGGTTAAAAACCTACCACTTCGAGATTATGGGAGAAGAGGTCTTAAACACCCCGCTGGGCCAGTTTCACACGGTTAAAGTCAAACGCACCCGCAGCACGCGCAAAAAACGTGAAACCTATCTGTGGCTCGCAAAGGACTGGGATTATTTACTGGTACGACTGCAGCAAATCGAAAAAGGCGGCAAGCGATACGAGATCAACCTGGCTCAGGCTGAATTGGCCGGCGAAACGGTCAAAGGTTTTTAACCCCCTTCCACAAGAATTCTCCATAAGGATTATTTAAACCATCAGCCTAAAGGCCTTTTCTATGATTATTTCCGATAAATGTGTTGCCAGCTTCCACTACACCCTGACCGACAACGACGGCAAGGTACTGGACTCTTCCGAGGGACACGAACCGCTGGCCTACTTGCACGGTGCGCAGAATATTGTGCCCGGTCTCGAAAAGGAGATGACCGGTAAAACCGTGGGCGACACGCTGTCTGTACATGTGTCGCCGTCTGAGGGCTATGGTGAAAAAGACGAGCAGCTGATCCAGGATCTGCCCCGCTCCATGTTTGGCGGCATTGAGAATATCGAGGTGGGCATGGCGTTTCACGCCCAGACCGAACAAGGCACACAGGTGGTGGAGGTCATCAACATCGAGGGCGACACTATCACCATCGATGGCAACCACCCGCTGGCGGGCATCGACCTCAACTTCGAGGTGGAGATTACCGAGGTGCGCGAGGCGACCACAGAGGAGCTGGAGCACGGTCATGTCCACACCCCTGGCGGCTGCGGTCACGACCACTGATAGGCACCGGTCACGGGCGGCTGCCAACAGCCACCCGTGGCACCGATTTACAACGCCTCGACCTTTTCCTTGCCGCAACGCTGACAGCGGGAAATGGTCACCAGCTTGCCCCGCTTCACATCAAACTGCTTCTCCTGCACAATTTTCCACTTGTGAAACCCCGAGCGACACAGGGTTTTGCCCTTGTGTTTTTCCGCCGCGGTTTTCTTTTTAAAGGGAAGTACATTACCCATAAAAGCCACCTGCTTCTTTCTCCACCACACCGGCACGTGTCACTGCCGCCAGCCCGTATAGCACTGAGTGCACATCACCTGGCCCAGCGCCGCAAGCACAAACACCTGGTCCGCAAACTGTCAGGGGCAAACGCTTAAGCCAGCTGAATCCGGCTGCCCAGCCGGTCGCTGATCACATCCACCCGCAATGCCATCTGCTCTTTCAGTTCGGTCACGTGGGAGATAATGCCAATCATGCGCCCACCGGCCTGCAGATCCACCAGGGTTTTCACCGCCAGATCCAGCGACTCCGGGTCCAGACTGCCAAAGCCCTCGTCGATAAACAGGGTATCCAGTTTGATGCCGCCGGCATAGGACTGCACCACATCCGATAACCCCAAGGCCAGTGACAGGGCGGCAATAAACGACTCGCCGCCCGAGAGGGTCGCCACCGAGCGGCTTTTGCCGGTATAGCTGTCCTCCACTTCCAACTCCAGCCCCGAGGCTTTGTTGCCCTTGGCGCGATCCTCCTTTCGAAGCAAGCGGTAACGCCCTTTGCTCATCAGCAGCAGGCGCTCCGATGCCTGAATCAAGACATCGTCGAGCAGCACGCTGAGCACAAAGCGCTGCAAACTGACTTTGTTGCCGGTCTGGCCGTTGGCAACGTCACTCAAGGTGCCAATCACCGCGTATTGCGCTTCCAGATCGGCATGCTTTTGATGGGCTTTTTGCAACTTGGTCTGCACACCCTTTAATTGGCTGTAGCGTTTGTCCAACGCCTGCCATTGGTTTTCTGCCTGTTGCAATTGTTCAGTTCTTTCCGCCAAGGTAGCAGTAACGGCTGCCATATCCGGCTGCTGTTGAGCTTTTAATTCACTTTGCAACTGCTCCACTGCACCGTTGAGCGTATTGAGTGTTGACTGAAAGTCCGCCACCTGGGCCTGCAACCGGCGTCGCTCGGTCTCTTCAAGCAACGCCTGCCGGTAGGCGGCTTCCTGCTGTGCCACAGCGCCTGCTTCGGAAAACACACTCTCTAACAGAGACTGTTGCCACTGAGCCCGGGACTGCTCCACACGTTGGGACAGCTCCTCCAACCGAGCCTTGCGGTTCGTCACCCTGGTATTTAATTCGATCAGTTCCCGGGTTTTGGTTTGCTGCAGCAACTCCGCCGCCTGAAACGCCTCTTGCAATTGGACAATCTCTTTGGCGATGGTGTCGAGCAAGTTGGCCAACGCCTGCGGTTCGCGATAGCTCTCCGGCAGCTGGCTTTCCACATGCTCCACCCGCGAGGCGGCTTTGATCGCGAGCTCGCGCTGGTTGTTAGCTGTCGTTTCCAACTCCCGCAACTCGGGTTCAAAGTTTTCCAGCTGCCTGATAAGTTCAGCCAGACGCTGAGCATGTTTCTCTTTTTCCGCCTGCTGCGCCAACAACTTGGCAACCTCACCCTTAAGTGTTTGCACCGCGTCTTTAACCTGAGCCAAAGGTTGATCGGCCAGCTCGCCAATCCCATCGGACAATTTTTTACCTGCCGCAAGGTTGTCCTGCTGCAAACGGTTGGCGTTATCCCTCTCCTCTTTGGCCACTTGTCGATGTTGCTGGGATTGAGCGGCCACGGCGCGCGCGCTGTCTACCATCTCTTTAGTGGTCAGCGATGCCTGATCCACCCCAGTGGCGGGTGACGGGTGCTCGCAGCTACCGCAGACCGGACAAGGTTGATTCGGCTGCAGCTGTTGCGCCAACAGCGCGGCCTGTCCACTGTGCCAGCGCCACTCCACCTGCCTGGCCTCCTGTTCAGCCCGCTCACAGGCTTCACTTTTTTGGCGATAAACCGCCTCGGCTTGCTGCAGGGCATTTGCCAGCGCCTTATGGTTCAGGCGCAGGGTTTCCAGCTCTGTACGCTGCTGCAGTTCCATCTGCAGTTGATTAAGCTGAATTTGCCGGGACGCCAGACTCGCCAGACTTTGTTCCAGCGCCACCAGTTGCTGCTCCAGTTTTTGCCGCTCGCCGGCTAACGCCCGGGACTCGTGCAAGCGAGTCTGATACTGGCGTTGACTGTTTTTCGACGCTTGTCGGCGATCGCTGAACGCCGCCCTTGCCGTTGTCAGCTCACCGATCAATGTCTCAAATTGTGACAAGCGGGTGTGCTCTACTTTGAGGCTATCCACCTTGCTCAACCCAGTCCTGGCCTTTGCCAACTCGGCCTCAGCAGCGACAGTTTCCGCTTGCGCCTGCCTACACTGCTGTTCTTCGGCGACCAGCAACTGCTGCTGTGCCTGTTGCTCTTTGGTCTGCTCAGCGAGTTTTTCCTGTTGTGGCCGCAGCAGTTGCGCCGCCTGCGCCTCTGCCAGCTGTTGTTGCACCCGCTCTATCTGCGGTCGCTGTGCCTCCAGCGCGACCTGCTCCGCCTGCTTGCTAGCCAGCGCCGTAAACTTGTCTAACAGATGTTGCGCACTCTGCTGCGTCCGCAACGCCTGAGCTTGTGCCTCGCTGGCAGTGTCTTTTTGCTGCGCCGCCTGCTGCAGCGCGGGCACCAGCTTTTGCAGCTCCGCATCGATGCCGGCTTCGGTGTTGACGTCGACCACCTGCAGGATGCCCTTGATCTGGTTTTGGTGCTGATCCACCGCCTGGCGAATACCGGCAGCCTGGGCTTTTAAACGCTCTTCGATACGTTTGTAAATCTGGGTCTGAAATAACTGGCTAAAGATCTTTTCCCGCTCTTTGGAGTCGGCTAACAGCAATTGGCGAAACTTGCCCTGGGGCAATACCATCACCTGGCGAAACTGTTCCACATCCAGCCCCAGGAGTTGCTGTACTTCCCGGTTGGCATCGTTGACCTTCCTGGCCACCTTCAGCACACCCTCTACAGAACCGTCCAGGTGCCAAAGCTGTGCTTCGGGCTGCTGCAGAGTGAAACCCTCGCCGCGGGTTTTGGGGCGCTCCTGCAACGGTATACGCCGAATGCGGTACTGCTTGCCCGCCAGCTCGAAATCAAACTGCACCTCGGTCAACACCTCGGCCGCCGACTGGTCGCAGCGCATTTGCGCCGCTTCCCGCTCATCACCCGTGGTCTGGCCGTAAAGGGCGAAACAGATAGCATCCAGAATGGAACTCTTGCCCGCTCCAGTAGGCCCGTTTATCAAAAACAGCGGGCTGTCACCCAGCAGGGCAAAATCCAGGGTTTCGGTACCGGCAAAAGGGCCGAAGGCCTGCAGTGTCAAACTCAGGGGTTTCACGCATCACCTCCGCCCGATGGTTCTTTATGCAGGCTCGCCAGGGTTTCCCGCAGAACTGCGCTCTGCGCCTCGGACAGGGGTTGGCCGTAAACCTGCGAAAAGAAATCGCCGAACATCTCCAGCTCGCCGCGCTTGAGCTTTTCCCGTTTTAACGGCTGTTCACTGGCGGCCAGCATACCCGGCTTTTCCAGGTGCAGCACATTGGGATAGACCTCGCGCAACTTGCCCATGGGATCGAGAATCGCCTGGCGATCGGTCAGGCGCACCAACAGGTAATCGTCGCTCTGGGGGTCAGTTTTGCCCTGCTCCAGGAGGGTGGTCAACGCCCCCTCCATCACCCGCATATCCCGCAGCGGCTTCAGCGGTAAGTGCTGTTGATCGACGACACCGTCGCCATCCAGCTGTACCAGCGTCACCCCTTTTTTCTGATTCTGCTCCGAGAAGCTGTATTTCAACAGGGAGCCGGAGTAGCGAATATGGCGTTCTCCCCGGTATTGGGGGCTGTGCAGGTGTCCCAGGGCCACATAGTCAAACGGGCACAGGGGTTCATAACTGACCCGGTCGGCGCCACCGATGGAGAGCGGCCGCTCGGAGTCCGATTCCTTGGCGCCGTCCACAAAACAGTGACTGATCAACACGTTGATCGGGGCTTCGGATTTATCCGTGCCAATACCGTTACTTTCAACAATCTGTTGCACCAGGAAGGTATGGGCTTCGTCGTGATTGCTGACCTCGACCCCAAAGCGGTTGCGCACCGCTTCCGGATCGTTATAGGGGATACCGTAAAAGTGCACCTCCAGGCCGTCGCGCGTCAGCTTGACCGGCTCAGCCACCTGCCCCAGCTCGCCAACGATAAACAGGCCCGACTGCCGGAGTTGACGGGCGCCAAAGCGCAAGCGTTCAGCACTGTCGTGGTTACCGGGAATCAGGATCACCGGCACCCCCAATTCATTGCAGATGCGGTTCAACACCCGGTCCAGCAGCTCTACCGCCGTGGCCGGCGGCACAGAGCGGTCGTAGATATCCCCGGCAATCACCAGAGCATCCACCGCTTCCTGCTCGATATACTCAAACAGCTGCGCCAGCACATGGGCCTGATCCTCCAGCAGCGACACATTGTGAAATTGGCGGCCGATATGCCAGTCCGAGGTGTGTATAAACTTCATCCAAGCTCCTGTCCATTGATGGAGCTATTGTACCGGTTTTGCTTGAGCCAGGGCACTGCGGGGATCGATAAAAGGCGGGTGACACGCGTAAATTACAGAGTCCATCAATCCCGCTGAAGTTTACGAATCAACTCCGGTATTTCACTGGGGTGCAGGACGGTATGGTGAGGGTTAATGCCCAGCTCCGCATCCAGCGGCTGCTGGTGTTGTATCCAGACAGAAGTGATGCCACTGTTGTGGGCGCCGGCGATATCCGCCGCCAGACTGTCCCCCACATGAATCGCTTCGTGGGCTTCGCAGTTGGCGAGTCTCAGCGCTTTGTAAAAAATCGACGGTGCGGGTTTCTGTTCCGGCTCCTGACCGCCGATAATTATATGGTCGACATGTGCCGCCAGGTTAACCGCCCGGACCTTGGGCACCTGGGAAAACTCAGGGCCGTTGGTAATCACCACCAGGGTAAACAGTTTGCGCGCTTCCGCCAGAAACTCCGCAACGCCCGGAAAAAAGTCAAATGCGTCCAGGCGATCCCGGTCAAACCTGTCCTGCAACATTTGGCAAACCTCTTTGTCGACATGATCCACCCCCTGCTCAGCCAACAGGTCGCGGATTAGTTGCACGCGAAACGCTCCTTCACTTTGGCGCTCGATAATCGGCATATAGCGAGCGCGCTGGCTTTCGCTCCACTCGCGGTAGATGCCGGCAACATAGGCCTCCGCAAAGCGCTGGCCATCCAATTGACCCTCGAACGGGATCTCCGCCGCCTGCCCCATCAACTGTGTCGCCTTTGCATTGGCGGCACGGGTATCACAAAGGGTGTCGTCCATATCAAAGAAAAGGGCTTTTAGCATTGGCAGCTCCGAAAACTCGACGGGAGACGTAAATTATATCTTATCTCCGCGGGACATGCCGCAACGCATCGCCAGGAATCGGTGAAATCACTGCCAGCCAAGAATCAGGTTAGGCTCCACCGTTATCTCTGGCGGCGCCATTTCGCCAGCGGCTTTTACGGCGTCGCTCTGTCATCAACGCAAGGACTCTCGGATTAAATTATGTTGTTTTCTTCATCGATCTATGGTTTTATCCGCGCACCGATTTGCGCCCATATAATACTAATGACAGAGGCTCGACTGTTTTCTCAGTGGAGCCTTTTTCATGTTCAGGATGAACATAAAACCCATAAGGGCACAAATGTCTCAGCGGGGGGAGCTACTTGGAGATAATACCAACATGGTAGAGGTCGTGTTAATTGGGCTGGCGACATTAGCCCTGCTAGGTATCGTTTTTGAAGAAGCCATTCACCTGAACAAGGCAAAAAGCACACTGTTTCTCGGCTGCCTGTCGTGGGTGGTCCTGTTTATATTTGCTCCATCGTCCGCACAGCGCGAAGCAGTGCACCACAAACTGGATGAAAACCTGTTGGAAATCGCCACCTTGTGGCTATTTCTCACCGCCACAATGACGTTCGTCGCCTATTTGAATGCCAAGGGCCTGATACAAACCCTGGTGCAGCGACTGTTTCCTCAAACCCTGCCCAAACGGCATTTGCTGATTGTTGTCGCGCTCTTTGCGCTGGTGCTGTCGGCGATTTGCGACAATGTTACCGCGACCTTGGTGAGCCTGGGGATATTGCAGGCGTTTAATCTCGATAATCGGACCCGCATCAAGCTGGCAACGCTTGTAGTATTTGCGGTGAACTCCGGTGGCGTTGCTTTGATTACAGGCGATGTCACCACGCTGATGATTTTTTTGGCGGGTCATGTGAGCATGTTGCAGTTGCTGTCACTGTTGTTGCCATCTGTGGTAAGCGTCCTGGTGTTAACCGCTTTTTTCTCCCTAGGAATGGACGGCGAGCTAAGTGCGGATAAAATCGTGCGCAAGATTCAGCCCTTGGACGTAATTATTGCTGTCCTTTTCTTCAGCACCATCATCGCCACCATGGCGTTTAACTTTTTCTTCGCCATTCCACCGGTGCTGACATTCCTGTTGGGACTGTCGATCATGTTCCTGGCGGGGCGCTCCATACGCACGGACCGGGAAGAAATTCGGATTTTGGAATATATACGCCAAATTGAGTTTGATACCTTGCTGTTCTTCCTCGGCATTTTGCTATTGGTGGGTATGCTCAAGGAAATCGGCACGCTGGAACTGATCGCCGGATTCTACGCCAAGGTGAACCCGGAGCTGTCTAACTATATTGCCGGAGCGGCCTCATCGTTGCTGGACAATGTGCCTCTGACCGCCGCCTTGCTGAAAGCGTCACCGTCGTTAAACACCGCGCAATGGCTGGGATTGACCTATGCCGTCGGGGTTGGCGGTTCACTCTTGGCGATAGGGTCGGCGGCAGGCATTATCGCCATGAGCAAGGTGAAAGGGCTCACCTTTATTGCCTACCTGCGCTATCTGCCGGCGTTGCTGCTGGCGTACAGCGTCGGCTACGGCTGCACCCTGATTATTGCCAGCACGCTGTTTGCCGGTTAAGACCCTTATAGTTTGTCGCAGATAGTGAGCCATTGAGCCTAACGCAGCCACTCTCTGGCCTGGAGACGTGGCTGCACAGGCGCATACTATTTCGGACTCATTTTATAGAAGATTTAGAGACTACCTGATTGTCAGCAAAGTGCCAGGAGCGGACGGTCGCTAGTGGCACCTCTGCGAGTGGCACGGTGCCAAGTTGTGGCCTGACCTGCGGCGGCACGGTCGGGGACGGAGGGATTTAATTTTGACCACGTTTTGGGTGGTCTAAATTAAATCCCTCTGTCCCCATAGAATGGTTCCACTCCCCCCGACCAAAGCTACCGCCATAAATTCACTCCCCAGCCCGAAAAAACAGGATCGGCGCAAACTGCGACAGGTGCCATTGGTAAAGGGGAGTGGACCCCTCCGAAGGGGACGCAGCCATTTTTCACAAAAAACGTGAAAAAAAGCGACGTCCCCGACCGTGCCGCTCCAGGGTGGGAACGCACTCCGGTTCTCTATCGTGCCGCTATAAGAGGTGCCATTGGCAATGGCCGCTCCTGGCACGCAAGAGACATCATCACGAAAGTTTGAGCCAAATTAACCCATAAATTTACCTGAAGACCCAGATAACTAGCGCGTTTGCAATAAACACTACATAAAACGAACTTCAGATCTAAGACAAACTTTAGAACCACGACAAAAATAGTAACCAGGATTACACAAAACTGCCCGCCGCATAACCCGAAGCCCAGGCCCACTGGAAGTTAAAGCCTCCCAACCAACCGGTGACATCCACCACCTCGCCAATAAAATAGAGCCCCGGCTGCTTTTTCGCTTCCATGGTTTTGGAGGACAGCTCATTGGTATCAACACCACCCAGGGTGACTTCGGCGGTACGATAGCCTTCGGTGCCGGCCGGTTGCAGTTGCCAGTGGTGAAAGGCGTGGGCTATAGCTTGGATTTGCACAGGGGTCAGTTGGTTCACCGGGAGATCCGGCCGCCACTCGGCACCGCCCCACAACGCACACAAACACTGGGCCAGTTTTTTGGTCAGCAGTTCCCCCAACAGGGTTTTCAGCTCGGCCTTGGGGCGCTCCCGCTGCATTTGCGGCAGGTAGGCGGTCAAGTCGAGCTGCGGCAGCAGATCGATTTCCACCCTCTCGCCCTCCCGCCAGTAGGAGGAAATCTGCAAAATAGCCGGTCCGCTGATCCCCCGGTGGGTAAACAGGATATTTTCCAGAAAGCTGGTGTCGCCACAGCTGACTCGGGCCTCCACCGAGCTGCCGGATAGATCGGCAAACACAGCCAGCTCCGATTCCGAAAGGGTAAAGGGCACCAGACCGGCGCGGGTCGGCAACACCTGCAGGCCGAAGTCCCGCGCCACTTGATAGCCCCAGCCGGTGGCCCCCAGGGTGGGGATGGACAGACCGCCGGTGGCGATCACCAGGGACTGGGTAGTGACGGTTCCCAAGGCGGTGGTTACGGTAAAGCCGGCACTATCATCCAGCTTTTGAAGGGTATCAACCGCACAGCGGGTGCGAATCTGCACATTGACCGCCCGGGCCTCCGCCAGTAACAGCTGCACAATATCCTGGGACTTGTTGTCACAGAACAGTTGTCCCAGCTTTTTCTCGTGGTAAGGCACTTCGTGTTTGCTTACCAGAGCGATAAAGTCCCAGGGCGTGTAGCGTGACAGAGCGGATTTGCAAAAGTGGGCGTTGTGCGACAGGTAGTTACCCGGCTCGGTGTACATGTTGGTGAAATTGCAGCGCCCGCCGCCGGACATAAGGATTTTTTTACCCACCTTGTTGGCGTGGTCCACCACCAGCACCTTGCGCCCGCGCTGGCCGGCAGTAATGGCGCACATCAGCCCGGCGGCACCGGCGCCGACAATAAGCACGTCGGTTTGGTTCGGCAATGGCGTCACAGGCAGAAGCAGGAAGTACACATTGAATTTAACCAACTTGCGGGGGGTATTTAGCGATGGCCATGTCGGATTACAAAGTAAAAATGCGCTTCATTTGTACCCCTTTATCAACAGTGTGTATTTTAACTCACTGTCTCAATTTCGGGGACCACTATACCCACCCCATCAGGTCACCGGCAGGGTGACACCGGTCTGGCCCTGGTATTTGCCGCCGCGGTCTTTATAAGAGGTCTCGCAGACTTCGTCGGACTCGAAGAACAGCATTTGCGCCACGCCTTCGTTGGCGTAGATCTTCGCAGGCAGCGGTGTGGTATTGGAGAACTCCAGGGTGACATGCCCCTCCCACTCCGGCTCCAGCGGGGTGACGTTGACGATAATACCGCAGCGTGCGTAGGTGGATTTGCCCAGGCAGATGGTGAGCACATTGCGGGGAATGCGAAAGTACTCCACGGTGCGGGCCAGGGCGAAAGAGTTGGGCGGGATAATGCACACGTCTTCCTGGATATCCACAAAGCTGTTTTCATCGAAGTTCTTCGGGTCGACGATGGTGGAGTGGACGTTGGTAAAGATCTTGAATTCGTTGGCGCAGCGCACATCGTAGCCGTAGCTGGAGGTGCCATAGGACACCAGGCGGCTGTCATCGCGTCCATAGCGCACCTGACCGGGCTCAAACGGCTCGATCATGCCATGTTCCTCGGCCATGCGGCGCATCCATTTGTCGGATTTGATGCTCATAGGGCTGCCTACCTTTGTGTGCTGAATTCAAAGGCGGGAATCATACTGTTTTTTGCGGGGGTTAGGAAGAATAACGACAGACCAGGGCGCGCTTCTGAGTAACCGGGCGCCGTTATTCTTCTGGATTGGGAACTAATCTTCCGAGATCACAATCTCCGGCACCGCCGGCTGGCCGCCACCGGCCCACAGCTGGGCCGCCATTTTGCGGGCGATTTCGCGGTAGGTCTGACTGATCGGCGACTCGGCATCGGCAGCCACTGAAGGGTTGCCGCCGTCAGCGCCTTCCCGGATAGACAGGTCCAGGGGCAGGGAACCCAGCAGCTGAGTGTGGTAGTCCGCCGCGATGCGCTCGCCACCACCGGCTCCGAAAATATGCTCCTCATGGCCGCAGTTGCTGCAGACGTGGGTGGCCATATTCTCCACCACCCCCAGCACCGGGATATTCACTTTGCGAAACATCTCGATGCCTTTTTTGGCGTCCAGCAGGGCAATGTCCTGGGGCGTGGTGACAATCACTGCACCGGTCACAGGCACCTTTTGGGACAGCGTCAACTGGATGTCGCCAGTACCCGGCGGCATATCGATCAGCAGGTAGTCCAGATCCTGCCACAGGGTCTGACTCAACAACTGCTGCAGGGCGCCGCTGACCATGGGACCGCGCCACACCATCGGCGTATTTTCGGTCACCAGGTACCCCATGGAGATGGACTGTATGCCGTGGGCTTCCACCGGGATCATATGCTGAGGCCCCTGCATTTTAGGGCGTTCGAGCCCCACCCCTAGCATCTGGGGTTGGCTGGGGCCGTAGATATCCGCATCCAGAATTCCCACTCGCGCCCCTTCGGCTGCCAGGGCCAGAGCCAGATTGACCGTAGTGGTGGACTTGCCCACCCCGCCCTTGCCCGAAGCCACGGCGATAATATTCTTCACGCTGTTAACAGCCGGCTGATTATTGTGGCTCTGTTGGGGTTCCACATACCAGCCCAGATCCACATCCACCTGTTCCACCCCTGGCAACCCGACCAGGGCTTTCAACACGCTGTCGGACAGGGACTGACGCAATCCCAAAGCGGGATAACCGAGCACCACACTGACACTGACCTGACCACCCTTGATCTCAATACTGTTGATCGCGTCCAAGCTCACCAGATCGGTGCCCAGACAGGGGTCGCAGACTTGCCGCAAGGCACTTTCGACGGTTTCGCGGGTGACCTCTGCCACAGTCTAATCTCCTCAATCTTTTGCCGTTGAAAAACCAATATGGGGCCTGGCGGGACAAAAACCAAGTATTTTAGTCAAGCATAGGGTAAAAAGGGGGGAACTTCGGCGTGAGTACGTGCCATTCGGGTCAGAGGCCGCGAAATAACTGAATCCCAAGCAAAAAAGTGCTATAGTGCGCGCCCTCAAAATTAAAGGGTTTCCGTACCCAAGTTACATAAAAGTTACACAAAACCACAGATCCGAGAGATCCAAGATCCATGACCGAGCGCCGTAAAATACTCGTAACCAGTGCCCTGCCCTATGCCAACGGCTCTATCCACCTGGGCCATTTGGTGGAATATATCCAAACCGATATCTGGGCGCGCTTCCAGAAAATGCGCGGACACGACTGTACCTACGTCTGCGCCGACGACGCTCACGGCACTGCGATTATGTTGAAGGCCGAGCAGCTGGGTTTGACACCGGAGCAGCAAATCGCCAATGTCAAAGCCGAGCACGAAAGGGACTTTGCGGACTTCCTGGTGGCTTTTGACAACTACCACTCCACGCACTCGGAGGAAAATCGCGAGCTGAGCGCGCTGATCTACCAACGCCTGAAAGCCAATGGCCACATTGCCAGCCGCACCATTACCCAGGCTTACGACCCCGAAAAAGAGCTGTTTTTGGCGGACCGATACATCAAGGGCGCCTGTCCGCGCTGTAAAGCAGAAGACCAGTACGGCGATAACTGTGAAGCCTGTGGCGCTACCTATGCACCCACCGACCTGCTCAATCCCAAGTCGGTGATCTCCGGCGCGACCCCGATCGAAAAGGACTCGGAGCACTTCTTTTTCCGCCTGCCGGAGTTTGAGGCGTTTTTGAAAGCGTGGACGCGCGCCGGCCACCTGCAAGACGAAGTCGCCAACAAGCTGGCCGAGTGGCTGGAAGCCGGCCTGCAGGAGTGGGATATCTCCCGCGACGCCCCCTACTTCGGTTTTGAGATTCCCGGCGCCTCCGGCAAGTACTTTTATGTCTGGCTCGACGCGCCTATCGGCTATATGGCCAGTTTTAAAAACTTTCTGTCCAAACAGGACGGCGTGGATGTAGAAGCCGCCTTTAACGACTACTGGAAGAAGGACTCCGACGCCGAGCTGTACCACTTTATCGGCAAGGACATTGTCAACTTCCACGCCCTGTTCTGGCCCTCTATGCTCAAGTCCGCCGACTTCCGCACACCGACCAAGGTGTGTGTGCACGGCTTCCTGACCGTCAACGGCCAGAAGATGTCCAAGTCCCGCGGCACCTTTATCAATGCCCGCACCTACCTGGACCACCTGCAGCCGGAATACCTGCGCTACTACTTTGCGGCCAAACTGGGTGCCGCCGTGGACGACCTGGACCTGAACCTGGAAGACTTTGTGCAGCGGGTCAATAGCGACCTGGTGGGCAAAGTGGTGAATATTGCCAGCCGTACCGCCAAGTTTGTCAGCAAAGCCGGCGGCACCCTGTCTGCCAACAACGCCAAGCCGGAACTGTGGCAGCGCTTTGTGGCGGGCGGAGAAACCATTGCACAGCTGTACGAAAACCGGGAATTTGGCAAGGCCATGCGCGAAATCATGGCGCTGGCCGATGCCGCCAACGAATATATCGCCGAACAGGCGCCCTGGGCCCTGGCCAAGCAGGAAGGGACCGAACAACAAGTACTGGATATCTGTTCCCTGGGCATCAATATGTTCCGCGCCCTGGTGGCCTACCTGAAGCCGGTACTGCCGGCCACAGCAGAAAAAGCCGAAGCCTTCCTGGGTGAAACCCTGTCCTGGGAGCAGCCAGTCAGTTTCCGCGGCGGTGAAGGGATCAACAAGTTCAAACCATTGATGACGCGGATCGAAAAAGAGAAGGTGGAGGCTATGGTCGAGTCCAGCAAAGAAGCCCTGGCCCAGCCCGCGGTCGCCGCACCCCCAAAAGGCCCGCTGGCAGACGAGCCCCTGGCGGACGAGATCCAGTTTGACGACTTTGCCAAGGTAGACCTGCGCGTGGCCCTGATTGCCAAGGCCGAACATGTGGAGGGCGCTGACAAACTTCTGCGCCTGACCCTGGACCTGGGCGGGGAGACCCGCAACGTGTTCTCGGGCATCAAGAGCGCCTATCAGCCAGAGGATCTGGAAGGCAAACTGACCATTATGGTGGCCAATCTGGCACCGCGTAAGATGAAGTTCGGTATCTCCGAAGGCATGGTGCTGGCGGCAGGCCCGGGTGGCAAGGATATCTACCTGCTGGAACCCCACCAAGGAGCCAAACCCGGCCAACGGGTGATGTAAACGACATGAACACCGGGCTGCAGCCCGGTGCATGCCCACTAACCGGTCAACGAACCAACCGTTAACGCTTAACGGAAAAACCGTTAACAAGGCCAGCTTTAATCCATTAAACTTATATGGATTTACCCGCTTGCTAACCAAGTGTTCGCGAATTGCACTAGAGACGCTTCAATGACTGACTTCGCGGTAATATTGCTCAGCACCATCCTGGTCAACAACTTTGTGTTGGTCCAGTTTCTGGGGTTGTGCCCCTTTATGGGGGTCTCCAACAAACTGGAGACCGCAATCGGCATGAGCGGAGCCACCACCTTCGTGCTGACCCTGGCCTCCATCTGCAGTTACCTGGTTCACAACTATATCCTGGCGCCGCTGGAACTGGAGTACCTGCGCACCATCGCATTCATTTTGGTGATCGCTGTGGTGGTGCAGTTTGCCAAGATGTTTATCGAAAAGACCAGCCCGCTGCTCTACCGGGTACTGGGTGTGTTCCTGCCGCTGATTACCACCAACTGTGCAGTGCTGGGTGTGGCTTTGCAAAACACCACCAAGGCCCACAGTTTTCTGGAGTCCACCCTGTTCGGCTTTGGCGCGGCCCTGGGTTTTTCCCTGGTGCTGGTATTGTTTTCCGCCATGCGCGAGCGCCTTGCCGTGGCCGATGTGCCCACGCCGTTTAAAGGCGCCGCGATCGGCATGATTACCGCGGGCCTGATGTCCCTGGCCTTTATGGGCTTCAGCGGGCTGGCATAACCGAAAAGACAGATCCAATGATTGAACTGCTGACTCAACACCCCATAATCGCGGCCCTGCTGGCCCTGGTCAGTCTGTCACTGCTGTTTGGCGGCGTACTCGGTTTTGCCGCTGTGCGCTTCAAAGTGGAAGGCGACCCCATCGTCGACCAGATCGACGCCCTGCTGCCCCAAACCCAGTGCGGCCAGTGCGGCCACCCGGGCTGCCGCCCCTATGCCCAATCCATCGCCAACGGCGAGGCCATTAACAAGTGCCCCCCCGGCGGTCAATCCACGATTAATGCTATCGCCGACCTGCTGGATGTGGAAGCCCCCACCCTGGACGCCGAACACGGGGAAGAATCCGATGTGGCCACGGTGGCCTTTATCCGCGAAGACGAGTGTATCGGCTGTACCAAGTGTATCCAGGCCTGCCCCATGGACGCCATCCTGGGGGCCGCCAAGCAGATGCACACAGTCATTGCCGACGAATGCACCGGTTGCGACCTGTGCGTCGAACCCTGCCCGGTGGACTGCATCGATATGGTGCCGTTGGCAACCTCCATCGCCGATTGGAAGTGGGAGCTGCCCCCCTCGAGTAAAGAGCAAGCCATAAGTCTGATCGTTACCGATCAGCGCGGCCAACTCGAACACACCGGAGAAGCCGCGTGAGAAAGATCTGGAGCATTCCCGGTGGCGTACATCCACCGGAAAACAAAAGCCAATCCATGCACCAGCCGCTGGGTACCATCGGACTGCCAGAGCAACTGATACTGCCCCTGAACCAGCATATTGGTGCCCCGGCCAAACCTGTGGTGGCCGTTGGCGACCGAGTATTGACCGGACAAGTGATCGCGGAAGCCAGGGGTGTCGTCAGTGCGCCGGTACACGCCTCATCTTCCGGCACCGTGGTGGCGATTGAAGACCATACCCTGGCCCACCCCTCAGGCATGAGCGGCCCCTGTATTGTGATCGAACCCGACGGCAAGGACGAATGGGTCGAGCTGCAGGCCTGTGAAGACTACCTGCAGCTGGAACGGGAAGCGCTGCTGGCAAAAATCCGCAACGCCGGTATCGCCGGCATGGGCGGCGCCGGCTTCCCGGCCGCCGTCAAACTCAACCCGCGCGCGGACCAGAAGATCAACACCTTGATCATCAACGGCACCGAGTGTGAACCCTATATCACTGCCGACGATATGCTGATGCAGACCCGCGCCGATGAGCTGGTAGCGGGCACCCAGTTACTGGCGCACCTGCTGGGCGAGCCGGAAGAGGTGATTATCGGCATTGAGGACAACAAACCCGAGGCCATTGCCGCGCTACAAGCCGCCACCAAAGCGGCGGCCGGCAAAGGCATTTTGGTGGAAGTGGCGAGTTTCCCCACCAAATACCCCTCGGGCGGCGAGAAACAGTTGATTCAGATTCTAACCGGCAAGGAAGTGCCCAGCGGCACTATCCCCGCCAGCATTGGTGTGGTGGTACAGAACGTGGGGTCCACGGTGGCCGCCTACCGGGCGGTGCGCTTTGGCGAGCCGCTGATCTCCCGTATCACCACCGTGGTGGGTGAAGCCCTGGAAACCCAGCGCAATATCGAAGTGCGTCTGGGCACCCCCATCGCCCACATTCTGGCCACCCACGGTTTTACCGCTGACAACGCCTCGCGCCTGGTCATGGGCGGCCCCATGATGGGATTCGCCCTACAGGATAGCAGTGTGCCGGTAGTCAAAACCACCAACTGTATTTTGGCCCCCAGTAAAGCGGAGCTGCCGCCACCACCGCCGGCCCAAGCCTGTATCCGCTGCGGCATGTGCGCCCAGGCCTGCCCCGCGAGCCTACTGCCCCAGCAGCTTTATTGGTACGCCCAGGCAGAAGACTTTGAAAAGCTGGAAGCCCACAACCTGGCCGATTGCATCGAGTGTGGCGCCTGCTCCTATGTCTGCCCGAGCAATATCCCGCTGGTGCAATATTACCGCGCATCCAAGAGCAGCATCAGGCAGGCCGCCATCGACAAGGAGAAATCCGACCGCTCCCGCGCTCGCTTTGAAGCCCGCCAGGAACGGATCGCCAAAGCTGAAGCCGAAAAAGAAGCCAAGCGCGAAGCGCGCAAAAAGGCTGCCGCTGAAGCCAAGAAAAAGGTCGATGCACAAAAAGCAAGCGGCGTGAGTACGCCTGCCAGCCAAAAAGCCGATATAGTCGCCGCTGCAGTTGCCCGGGCCCAGGCCAAGCAAGCCTCGCCGGAAGAGCAACTGGCCAAGCTGGAGCGCGCCCTGAGCTCAGCCCGGAACCGCCTGGAAAAAGCCCGCGAGCGGGCCGCCAACGCTGAAGGCGAGCAAAAAGACAAACTGGAAGCCCGCGCCAGGGAGGCCGAGGTCAGAGTCAGCGACGCCCAGAAAAAGCTGGAGGAGTACAACGCCAGCGCGGGGGCGAATAAGGCACCGGGCAACACTGCCTCAGCACCTGCTGAGCCGGCGGCAGGCGACCCTGTGGCGGCAGCGATCGAGCGCGCCAAAGCCAAATTGGCCTTACCGCCCGATGAAAAGCTTAAAGCCAATATCGAGTCGCTGCAAAAACGCCTCGGCAAGGCTGAAGAGAAGCTTGCCGCCGCCAAGGCCGAAGGCAGTGACACTGTGGACGCTTTGCAAGCGGGCGTCGACAAGCTTAAGGGCAAAATCAGCGACGCAGAGAAGGAACTGGCCAGCCTGACAGCCGCGACCGCCACCCAAGAACAGACAGCCGGGGAGGCAGATGCCGCCGGTGCCGCCATTGAACGGGCCAAGGCCAAAGCCGCCGCCCAGGCCAATATGTCGGCAGAGGAAAAACTGAAAATGCAGATTGAATCGCTGCAGGCCCGACTGCAAAAAGCCCAGGCCAAACTGGCCAAAGCGGAGGCGGAGGGCGACGAAAACGTGCCGGCCTTCCGCACGGCCGTGGAGAAACTGGAGGCCAAGCTGGCCGATACCAAGGCCCAGGCCGAAATCAGCTAATCCCAAGGAACCACTATGGCGTTGCTACGCATTACTTCCCCTCACGCCCACAGTCCCGGTGACGCCGGCGACGTTATGCGCCTGGTGCTGTTGGCTACCCTGCCAGGCCTGATTGCCCTGAGCTACTTCTTCGGCCCGGGCAGTCTGATGAACGTGATCATGGCGGGCGCCAGCGCCGTCGCTCTGGAGGCCCTGGTATTAAAACTGCGCCAACGGCCGATAATGTTTTACCTCAATGACTGCAGCGCCCTGGTGACCGGGGTGTTGCTGGGCCTGGCCCTGCCGCCCTACTGTCCCTGGTGGGTTATCGCCGTAGGCACTTTCTCTGCCATCGTGGTGGCTAAACACCTGTATGGCGGCATGGGCTTTAATCCCTTTAATCCCGCCATGGTGGGTTATGTGATCCTGTTGATCTCCTTCCCCGTAGAGATGACCCAGTGGGCAGCGCCCCGGACCATTCTGGAGGAGGGTCAGTCGCTGGTGGGGCCACTGACGGGTCTGTCCGCCATCTGGTTTGACGGCTCGCTGGATGGCTACACCGCCGCCACTCCGCTGGATGTATTTAAGCAAAACAACAGCCTGCTGGTGGCACATCTTTACAGCAGTGAACCCATATTCAGCACTGGCCGCTGGGCGGGTGCTGGCTGGGAGTGGGCCAACATGGGCTTTCTGGCGGGCGGCCTGTTCCTGCTCTACAAACGCGTTTTCACCTGGCACGCTCCAGTCAGTATGCTGGTGGCCCTGTTTCTGATGTCCGGCATGTTCTACGATGGCGGCAGCTCCACCAGCGGCGGCTCTCCGGTACTGCACCTGCTCTCGGGCGCCACCATGCTGGGCGCGTTTTTCATTGTCACCGATCCGGTGACTTCGGCTGTCAGTACCAAAGGTCGCATCATCTACGGCGCTGCCATCGGGGTACTGGTTTATGTCATCCGCAGCTGGGGAGACTACCCTGACGCGATAGCCTTTGCGGTGTTGTTAATGAACTTTGCTGCCCCTTTTATCGACTACTACACCCTGCCCCGCACCTATGGTCATCCAAAGCGAGGGGGCCACACCAGAAGCCGTCGGGCAACTGAAACCAAGGAGGGCGCGTAATGCTGGGGGCCTCCATCAGTAAAAACAGTCTGTTACTCGGCGCCTTTGCCCTGGTGACCGCCGGCATTCTGGCCGGTACCTACGAGGGCACCAAAGCCCGTATCGCCGCCGAGGAGCGCAAGGCGGCGCAAAAGGCACTGCTGGAAATTGTACCCCTGAAGCGCCATACCAACGACCTGCTGGTGGATACGGTGGAGATCCCCCAGGAGCACTGGGAGATCCTGGGGCTCAGTGAGGGTGGCCAGGTGAATATCGCCCGCGACCAGGGCCAACCCGTCGCGGGCATTATTCCGGCGGTGGCGCCCGATGGGTATAGTGGCGCCATCAAAATAATTGTCGGCGTGAATGTCGACGGCAGTTTGGCGGGGGTGCGAGTCCTGACCCACAATGAAACTCCCGGCCTCGGCGACAAGGTGGACCTGAAAAAGAGCGATTGGGTACTCAGCTTTAACGGCAAGTCCCTTCACAACCCGACACCGGAATATTGGGGTGTGAAGAAGGATGGCGGTGAATTCGACCAGTTTACAGGTGCCACCATTACCCCACGGGCGGTGGTCAAGCAGGTGAAACGCACCCTGGAGTTTTTTGGCGAATCCAAAACCCTGCTGTTTTCAATACCTGACGCCGACAGTCCCACCGACGGCAATGACCGGCAGGCCGTCTTGAGCGCGCATTAATCCACCTACCTCAGCGAAAGAGCAAACCCGATGAGCAAAGCCGTCGACTACAACGAGATCAGTAAAAACGGTCTCTGGAACAACAACCCTGCCCTGGTGCAACTGCTGGGATTGTGCCCGCTGCTGGCGGTCACCGGGTCCGTGGTCAACGCCATGGGGCTCGGCATGGCCACGATTCTGGTGTTGGTGGGCTCCAATATCGCCGTTTCCCTGATCCGCAAAGCGGTGAGTGACGCTGTACGCCTGCCGGCCTTTGTGATGATTATCGCCTCCTTCACCACCGCCACCGAACTGCTGATGAAGGCCTATACCTACGAGCTCTACCAGATTTTGGGGATCTTTATTCCACTGATTGTGACCAATTGCGCCATTCTGGGCCGCGCCGATGCCTTTGCCAGCAAGAACCATGTGCTGCCTTCAGCTTTTGACGGCCTGATGATGGGGCTGGGCTTCAGCCTGGTCTTGATGGCAGTGGGGGCTATCCGCGAGATACTGGGCGCGGGCACCCTGTTTGCCGATATGCACCTGCTGTTTGGCGAGACGGCCGAAGGCTGGATTCTGGACCTGTTTGGCGATTATTCCGGCTTTCTGGTGGCGGTTCTGCCCCCCGGCGCCTTCCTGGCCACCGGCTTTTTAATCGCCCTGAAAAACGTTATCGACAACCAGCTGGAAAAACGCGAGGCGGCGCGCAAATCAACTGAACCAGTGGTCAAAGGCAGCAAGCGGGTACGCACCACTGGCACTATCACCTAAATCCCTGAAAAAGCCCGGCCCTGCCGGGCTTTTTTATATCCGACACCTGCGCTCAAAGATAGCCCCGCCGGTCGCCAAAACCTTTGCCTCGGCGCCAATTGCTGTAGAATGACACTGATAACAATAAACCTAACGTCCTACGCCGATATTCAGAGAGGTATCCTTAGCGGTGATAGACCCACAAATCAGAGACAACGACACCCCCACCCCACCCACCCCCATCAAATACCAGGGCCGTAAAGCCCAGCGGGCCGACAGCCGCGAGCGCCGGCGGGCGATTCTGGAAGCCACCCTCAGAGTCATCGTCAAAGAAGGCATGCGCGGCGTCCGCCACCGGGCCGTCGCCAAAGAAGCCGATGTACCCCTGGCTGCCACCACCTATTATTTCAAGGACATCAACGACCTGATCAACGACGCCTTTAACCTGTATGCGGAAGACTCCCTGGCCCAAGTGGAGCCCATGGTGGAAAGCAGCTTTGCCTTTTTGCGCGATTTCCCTCTGGACAGGCTCTCCTCGCAAGAGGTGATGCAACAGCTGCTGGACGGGCTGTCCCAGTTTATCCTCAACAACATACTGACCCGCGTCGCCGACCGGGAGATGCGCATTCTGGAGCACGCCTTTCGCAACGAGGCTTTGCGCAACCCACAACTGGCGGCCACAGCCCGCATCCCCCAGGAGCAGATGCGGCAGACGGTGATGAAATTCTTTACGTTGCTTGGCTCCACCAACGCCGCGGCGGATGCCGATGTGATAATGGGAACGGTATTACACCTGGAATACGAATCTCTGACCAGTGAGAGTAAGCCCGACCAGGCGCGCCTGAAACGCACCGTGAAACGCCTGGTCCAGCAAACTCTGTGCGTGAACCTACGCCAGTAACTTAAGGCTGGGGCGTCTGTAAATGCTCCACTTCGTGATCACAGACGTGGTGATGGTGGGCGGTTTCCCCCAGTTGACTGATATATTGGGTGTGGCTGACCGCCTCGTAACTTTTCGCCTCGATAAAGACCTTGACGATATCGGTATCCAGCATGCCACACTGCGCTTCCTCTTCCAAGACACTCAGGGCCAGCTCCTTCGGCATTGCCGCTTTATAGGGGCGGTCTGACGCCGTCAAGGCATCGTAGATATCACATACCGTCATAATCTTGGATGGCAGCGGGATCTGCTCCGATACCAGCCCGTCAGGATAACCGCTGCCGTCGAGCTTCTCGTGGTGGGCGCCGGCAATGGCCGGAATGCGCTGCAGCTCCGAGGTCCAGGGAATCAACTCCAAAAAACTCAGGGTGTGTACGACATGGGACTCGATCTCCAGCCGCTCCGCTTCGGTCAAGCTGCCCTTGCGAATGGATAATGCCTTGAATTCCACCTCGTCGATCAGGCCGGTCCAATTGCCCCGATGATCCGGGACCTGGTGGCGGTGAATCTCTTGCAGATGCTCAAAAGAGCCGGCGGGCAGGATCGTCGGTTCGTTAGCCCCGATGATCCACGCCAGATACTGATCCAGTTTTTGTTGCTCCTGAGCCATCTCAGCCATTTTTTGTGCCCGCAACCCGGCATCGATCGCACCGCCACTATCGTACACTCGCAGCAGTGATTCAAAGGTACGGCTGCGCAAGGTTTCCTTGGCCAGGGCCACCCGATAGCGGAGCCGTTCAATGCTGCTCTCGGGCAGCTTTTTACCTTTGGTGAGCACGTGCTCCCGCACACCCACCTTGCCAAAATCGTGCAGCAAGGCTGCAAAACGGATTTCGCAGATCTCATCCTGACTGAACCACAGGTCCCGGTAGCGGGGCAGCTGTGACTGGGTCAAGGACTTGGCCAGATGTACACAAAGGTCCGCCACCCGGAATGAGTGGCCGCTGGTGGTGGGGTCACGCTGTTCGATGGCGTAAACCGAGGCCTGGACAAAGCCTTCAAACAACTCGTTGATACTGTCCAACAGGCGCCGGTTTTCAATGGCCACCGCCGCCTGCCCGGCCAGGGCTCGCAGCATATCGGCGCTGTCTTCATCAAAGGGCAACACCTGTTGCGGGATCTGGCTGGGATCGGTCAGGGCTTGGTCGGCATCCTTTTTACGGTTGATAAACTCCAGCACCCCCACCACCTCGTGGCGGTAGTTGCACATAGGGATCGCTATCAGCGACACACAGCGATAACCAGTGGCCACATCAAACGAATCGTTGTGGCTATAGGGCGCACCCTCGGGGAGGTCGTAGGTATCCGCAATATTCAGCTCCTGGTTGGTCAGGGCCACATAACCGGCAATAGAGCTCTGGGTCAGGGGCAGCTGCTGTTCCTTGAAAGGCGATAGGATGGAGTTGTTCTGGGTGAGTTTAAAGGTCAGCTTGGGCTCGTGTTCGTCGCTGCGGTCAACCAGAAAAAGGGACGAAGCATCGCAGCGGGCCAGACGCTGGCCTTCGGTCAAAATTTTGCTGAGCAGGCGAGTCAGGTCTTTTTCCGCCGACAGGGCAACGCCGATATCCGCCATCTTGCCCAAGTGGCCGTGTTTGTCGGCGAGCATTTGCTGCAGTTGTTGGTGGTCCCGCTGTAACACCCAGCGCTGGCAAGCAAAACGCAGCAGTTTCAAGGTGGCCTGCTCGGGGAAACCCCGCGCTGCAATCAGGTCGGCCTCTGCGTCCGCCCTGTGGGCACCCTCCTCCAGCACCAGCACCGCGGTAGACACCTGGCGCCACTGTTCCAGGGTCGCCCGATGCAATAGGCCCGGATCGAGCACCAGCACCGCCGGCGACAGTGTGGCGACCTCTTCGACAGAGTGGACAAGTTGGCAGCGGAGTGGGCGGGTTTGGTCAGTAGGGCCGGATTTCAACTTAGCGCATGCTGTTGTTTGGGCAAAATCCTCTCCATGAGCAATCACAACCTGGGGGCTCTGCATAAATTGGGTTCCCTTCGACAGCGGTACTGCTTTAAATGCTTCGGTAATAGTGCAAATTACAATACTTTCGCCCGCAACAAAAGGCCGCGAGGCGGGGAACCTTCCCGTGGTCCCGCCTCTGATAGGCTCTAGTGCATATGTTGGTAATATTCGATGGTATCGGGTGTACAGCTGATAGTGGCGTGATCCGCCGTCTTCATCAAATCCAGAAACTCATCGTGAGTGATATGAATAAGGTGACGGTGATCGCCCGCTTCAAAGAATACCTCTTCCGCGTGACGCAGGGTGTTGTCCCATACCACCTTGAGACCATAGGCCTGACCCAAAGCGGGCACAGCGCCCTTTTCACAGTCGGGGAACAGCTCTTTTAACTCATCTTCAGTAGCCAACTTAAAGCGGCCATTGTAGTCGCGATCTACCCAGTTCATCACCAGCACATGGGATGCTGGCAATACACACATCATATAGCCCTCGGGGCCTTTGACGATAACTGCTTTGGCCAGTTGAGATGGAGTGATATGGGCAGAGTGGGCGGTTTGCATGGAGGTACTGGAATGGGGGTGCTCTAACACCTCAAACGGTACCTTGGTTTGGTTTAGATAGGATTCAACAGCAGGGGAAAGATTCATAACGTTACCTCCCTAGGTGTAAGCTCAGTATAGTTGAGCAAGTAGGGAAAATTGGCCTAAGAGCATATCCGTCTAAAAGCACAATAGGCTTATCGATATCGCGAATTAGACCACAGTGTAGACAGCGGTTGGCGCCACCGGCCCCGGCAGCGCCTGGTTGGGGTCTAGGCCAAGACGTCCGTGGCCACCCGGTAGGAGGGGTCTTCCAACACATTGATTTCACACAAATTACCGGCGCGCTTCAGCAGCTTGCGGCACTCGGGACTCAAGTGGCGCAGGTGCAGGGTTTTGCCCTCGGCCTGGTATTTTTCCGCCAGGCTGTCCAGAGCCTCGATGCCAGAGTGATCGCTCACGCGGGAGCGTTTGAATTCGATCACCACGTCCTGTGGGTCATTTTTAGGATCAAACAGCTCTTTAAAGTAGCTGATGGAACCGAAGAACACCGGGCCGCGCAGGTCGTAGACCTTGTAACCGTTCTCATCCACAAAGGTGTCCGCCTGGATATGCTTGGCATGTTTCCAGGCAAATATCAGCGCCGAGGCAATCACTCCCACCACCACGGCGATGGCCAGGTCAAAGATCACTGTCATGGAAGACACCAGCACCAGAACAAAGGCGTCAGTCACGGGAATCTTTCGAATAATGCGCAACGAGGACCACTCGAAGGTGCCCAGCACCACCATAAACATAATACCCACCAGTGCCGCCAAGGGGATCATTTCGATGTATTTAGCGCCAAAGAGGATAAAGGCCAGCAGCACCAGTGCAGCGGTGATGCCGGACAGGCGGCCGCGGCCGCCGTTGTTGATGTTGATCATGCTCTGGCCGATCATGGCGCAACCACCCATACCGCCAAAGAAGCCATTTACTGTGTTGGCGATACCCTGGCCGACGCACTCCTTGTTGCCGCGACCGCGAGTATCGGTGATCTCATCGATCAGACTCAGGGTCAACAGGGATTCAATCAGGCCGATGGCGGCAATGATCGCCGCATAGGGCAGGATGATCTGCAGGGTTTCCAGAGTGAAGGGTACCGCCGGGATGGCAAAGCTGGGCAGTTCGCCCTTGAGGGTGGCGTCGGCCGCCTGCTCTGCCGGCAGCATATCGCGCACAAAATCAATCACGGTCCGCGCCTCCAGCTCCAGGCCCACCACCGCCAGGGTAACCGCCACAATCGCCACCAGGCCCGCGGGCACGGCAGTGGTAAAGCGGGGCAGGAAGTGGATAATCAGCATGGTGGCAGCAATCAGGATACCCATGGTGTAGAGCATCTCGCCCTGCATCCAGGCCATTTCACCGTCAGCGCCCTTGACCATAAACTGCCCCAGCTGGGCGAGGAAGATCACGATGGCCAGGCCGTTCACAAAGCCCAGCATGACCGGGTGTGGCACCATACGGATAAACTTGCCGAGCTTCAGCACCCCAGCGGTAATCTGCAACACTCCCGCCAGCAACACCGCAGCAAACAGATACTGGATACCGTGTTCGGCCACCAGTGACACCATCACCACCGCTGTGGCTCCGGTGGCCCCGGAAATCATGCCCGGGCGCCCACCAAAGATTGAGGTCAGCAATCCCATCATAAAGGCCGCATAGAGTCCCACCATCGGCTCGACACCGGCGACAAAGGCAAAGGCAACTGCCTCGGGCACCAGGGCCAGGGCAACAGTGATACCGGACAGCACATCGTTTTTCACGTTGGACTGTTTGGAAGTGATCAGATTAAACATCAATGCCTCGAAATGGGGTTTGGGGCGAGTTAAAAAGGGCGGGATAGTATCAAACATGCCGCCGCGCTCCAAGGATAGGGCGGCTCTTTTGCACAAATATTAATCACATCGGCCCAATCCTTGACTCCCGCACCGTAATGGGGCGGCTCATCAGGCCAGCAAAGGCATCAAAGATGCCACCCCCGGGGAGCTGGAGACGGCAGAGGGAGGACCCCAGAGGCGGCGATCAGTACTCGTGGTCGTGAATATAGTGCAACAACAACTCGTCGGTTTGGTGTAGGCGCCGGCTGGCTTCCCGGGCAATATTGAGGATCAGCAAGCCAAACAGTTCCTTGTCATCCTCAAACAGGGACATGAGGGCCTCCTTGGACAGCACCAGCAATTCCGTCGGCTCCACCGCCAGAGTGGAGGCCGAGTGCGACTGGATACCGATCAACGCAGTTTCACCAAAACAGGCACCGGGGCCAAACTCCCCCATGGACAACGGGTGATCCTCCACATCAAACACCAGGCGAACGTGCCCGGAGATCACGATGTAGATATAGGACGGTTTGTCCCCCTGGCGGAATATCAACTCCTGCTCAGCGTAGTGAACCCGCTTTAGCAGCCTGAAGATTTTATAGAGCTGGATCTCCGACAGGCCACCAAAGATGGAAATTTCATCCAAAATAGGCAGCACGTCATCGATTTTCAGTAGCGGCTCCATTTCCTTATATTCGTTGACAATCATCTCCCCCTTTCTCCCAGGTTACTTCCCCAGATTCAGCCCCCCGGTGTGCAACACCCCAAGTCGGTTGCTGCGGTGCGTTTCCCAACACTCACCGGCCTGTCATGTCTCCCGACCGGCAGATCGAAAATCGGCCTTCAGTGTCTCCTGCACCTTGGCCGGCACCGGATCGTAATGGCTCAACGCCATGGTGTAACTGCCCTCGCCCCCGGTCATGGATTTAAGACGCGACTCGTAGCCATTGAGTTCTGACTGGGGCGCCTGGGCGGATATTTCCACCTGCCCACGGGGCAATACCGTGGTGCCGTTAATCACCCCCCGTCGCGACGACAGATCGCCGGTAATATCACCCACACAGGTATCCGGCGTAGCGATGACAATATCCACGATCGGTTCCAGCACAATAGGGTTGGCTTTTTGGATCGCATTCAGAAACGCCTTTTTACCCGCCGCCACGAATGCGATCTCCTTGGAGTCCACCGAGTGGTGTTTGCCGTCGTACACGGTAACCCGCACATCCTGCATCGGGAAGCCGGCGATTGCACCGCTGTCGAGTACCTGCCGCACCCCTTTTTCCACGGCCGGAATGAACTGGTACGGTATGGCGCCACCCACCACCTTGTTCACAAACTCAAAACCTTCCCCCCGGGGCAGGCTTTCGACCCGCAGAAACACCTCGCCAAACTGACCGGCCCCACCGGTCTGTTTTTTGTGACGGCAATGGCCTTCCGCATTGCGGGTGATGGTCTCCCGGTAAGCGATGCTGGGCGGAGTCGTTTCCACATGCACATGGTACTGATCACTCATCTTTTCCAATACCATCCGCAGGTGCAAATCACCGGAGCCGTAGAGCACCATTTCATTGAGCGCAGCGTGATGCTCTACCCGCAGGCTCGGATCCTCCGCCCCCAGCTTGTGCAGTGCATCCGACAATTTTTGCTCGTCACCCCGGCGGGTGGGTTTGATGGCCAAACCACACATGGGTGGCGGCAGCGTCAATGAGCGGAGGTGATAGTAATCCTCGTCGTGGGAGTCGTGTAGCACCGCATCAAAGTGGATCTCATCAACCTTGGCCACGGCACAGATATCCCCCGGCACTGCCGACTGGATTTCCGTGTGTTGCTTACCCTGTAATTTCAGCAGGTGGGCCACCTTAAACGGTTTGCGCCCATCCCCTACAAACAGTTGGGTCTGCGCATTGACACTGCCTTGGTGGACCCGGAACACACCCATGCGCCCCAGGTAGGGATCCACGCTCACCTTAAAAACGTGGGCGATCACGTGTTTGTCTTTGTCGGGCTTGACCGTAACAGGCACCTCATCGGGTGCCTCTCCTCGAAAAAACTGCGGCGCATTACCTTCCAGCGGATTGGGCATCAGGCGGGCAAAGATATCCAGAAGCTCTGGCACCCCGGCACCGGAGCGGGCGGAGACAAAACACACGGGTACCAGGTGACCTTCCCGCAGGGCCTGTTCAAAGGGGGCATGCAGCTGTTCGGGGTTGAGCTCTTCTCCCTGTTCCAGGTAGAGCTGCATCAGCTCTTCGTCCAGCTCGACAATCTGGTCGACGATAGCGGTGTGCACCTCTTCCACTGTGGAGAAGGCGGCGGCCTGGTCGCCGTGTTCAAAGAAGCAATCCACCACCGTCTCGGCCCCTGCTGCCGGCAGATTAATAGGCAGACACTCGGGCCCGAACTGCGCCTGTATTTGCTCCAGCAGCGCGGCCAGGTCGATATCGGCAGCGTCGATCTTGTTGATCACAATCATGCGGCACAGGTTGCGATCGGCGGCCACCTCCATCATGCGCTGGGTCACCTGCTCGATACCCATCTGTGCGTTGATACAAACGGCGACACTGTCGACAGCGGGCAGGACACTGATGGCGCGGCCGACAAAATCCGGGTATCCCGGGGTGTCGAGAAGATTGACATGACTGCCGGCATGATCAAAGCTGCAGAGCGCCGAATCCAGGGAATGCTGCAGTTTGCGCTCCTGGGGATCAAAATCACAAACCGTGGAACCGCGTTCGATACTACCGGCGACATTGATCGCTCCGGCAGCGTGCAGCAGGCTCTCCACCAACGTAGTTTTGCCGGCAGCCGCATGCCCCACCAGGGCAATATTGCGAATATTTTCAGTGGTAAATCGAGGCACGGGACACCCCCCTTACAGAGATCCGGAAATGGGAGAAAGCGTGAAAGAAGTTACTTCAAGAATAGTCAATAGCCGGAGATGTAGCCATTTATCGACCACAGCGAATGCCACTGTTTCAGGAGGCCCGGCGGCTTATAGCGGGTGATGGGGATAGCTTGCCGGACGCTATTGCGGGTACAGCTGATTGACCTGCTGCAACAAAAACTGGTATCTGGAGTACTGCGGGTCGCCTTCGCCGATATGGGACACTGCCTGCAGCGATTTGCGGCAACTGTGTCCAAAACCCGGCTGGTCGCCGTTCTTTTTCGCTTCCGCCAGGGTTACCTGTACCAGATTCAGGTTGAGCCCCACGTGGTTGGGGAAGATAGACACTGCGCTTTTAAAGGTGTTAATGGCCTCGGCAAACCGCTTGTTTTCATAATGGCTGATGCCGTTTTTGGTCAGCTCGGAGACTTTTTTGCGCCCCGCCGCGCTAATCGGGCCATCGGACAGGGCGTCGATCTTTTCTAGGATGCTGTCGTCGGATTCACACCGTTTGGCCAATGTCTTCAGCAGCGATCCCGCCTGCTCTTTATCCCCCAGTTCCATCATACTTTCAACAAAGTCGAGACTGGCCTCGGGGCTGACAAAGTCCTCGTGCTCAACATAGGCTTCCCGTGCCTCAGCCAGGTACATGTCGGCGTCCTTTTCTTTATGCTGCCCTATGGACACCCGAGCTTTCAGGGATTTGGCCTGGATATCGACATTGGTGTTGTAATACTTTTTCTTCTCCAGGCGCTTGAGGACATCAAAGGCCTCCTTGGCCAAGGCTTTCCCCTCCGCACTCTGGTTATCCCTGGACTGTTCCACCAGCTCTCGGGTCAGGTGCAAATAGTCGTCGGCGGATTCGTGACAGGAGTTCTGCCCCAGACGCACGGTTTTACGCCGTGCCGCCAGACAGGTCTCCACGTCGTCATTGCGCTTGGCCAATTCAGCTAGTCGACGCTGCCTCAGCACCGACTTGGGGGACACCTCGGAGGCGGTCTGGGTCGCCTCCTGTGCTTTGCGGCTATCGCCTTTGGCGAGATAAGTTTGGGCCAGCAGGTCGTGAGCCTCCACGAACCGGCGATCCATCTGAATCACCTCTTTCAGAGTGGATTCGGCCTTGTCGTACTGTTTTTCCGCCAACTGGGTTTTGCCCAATCCCAGTTTGGCCCACACTACCGGACGTTTTTCCAGCACATCGCTGTAAATCACTTCTGCCCGCTGAGGCTGAAACAGGCGCAGATTCATCTCCGCCTTAATCTGCAAGCAGGCGTTGTGGTATTGGGTTTGATTGTTGAGCAGATCGTCACAGCGGTCGATCGCTTTTTGGTAATCCCTTTCATCCAGCGCCTCCTTCACTCGGTAGAGCGCCTGGTGGCGGATAAGGGCCCGGTCCATTCGCTGGCTGAGGGAGGCCTGGGTAAAGGGTTTGGTGATATAGTCGTCCGGCTGGTACTCCAACGCGCCCAGCACCATATCCCGGGCGGCTTCTGCGGTAATCATCAAAAACATGCTGGTGTTGTTGAGTCGGTTGCGAAAGCGCAACTCCTCAAGCACCTGCTGTCCGTCCTTGCCGGGCCCCAGGTTGTAGTCGCAGAGCACAATATCGTAGTGTTTGTCGCGACAAAGCTCGATGGCCTCGTCGCCGTTGGCGACGGTATCGATCTCGCCAATCCCGAAACTGCGTAGCATCCTGGTCAGCGAGCCGCGCACTTCCGACATATCGTCAATTACCAAACAGTTCTTGGTTGCGTAAATTTTAACCAGATCGATTTGACGCATAGCCCGCTGTACTCAATAAATGATTGCCAGGCATTGTACATGTCGATAAAGAGGCCACGCAAACCGCAGGATTTTAATGTGCTCCAGAGAAGTGGTTTACCCTGGAGAAGGCGTTAGTTAACACCGAAGTGGGGGGATCAGGGACTGCCGCTGGTCAATACTTGGTCCACGCGGTTTAAATGGGTGATCAATGCGCGGGAATTGAGCCGCAGCTCCCGGAAGTACTCTTCGGCAATGGGGGCAATACCACAGGCTGTAGGCAGGGGCAGCTGCTGCTCAATCATGTTGTGCATACGGGGCAGGAAAATAAACTGCAACCACTGGGGAAAGGTCAAGGTATCGATACAAAACGGTTCTCGACTGGCCAGGGCCTCTGGGCTGGGGGTTTGCGTCTGCCACAGGTGCAGTTCTCTCATCTCCTTTTCGATATCGAGCAGGACTTCACCGACCTGGATATGCAATTGGCTCATGGCTTAATTGATCGCTCGCTTAAAGGGTGGCAGAGAGTTGAGGATGGCCTGGCCGTAACGTCGTGTGACTATGCGGCGGTCCAGCAGGGTAACTGTCCCGCTATCGGATTCGCTACGCAATAAACGCCCACAGGCCTGCACCAGTTTAACCGCCGCATCCGGCACACTGATTTCCATAAAGGCGTTGCCGCCGCGGGCCTCCACCCACTCAGACAGGGCCGACTCCACCGGGTCGTCGGGCACCGCAAAGGGAATTTTGGCAATCACCACATGCCTGCAGTAATCCCCCGGCAAATCCACCCCCTCAGCAAAACTGGCCAGCCCAAAAATCACACTGCCCTCGCCCGCATCCACACGTCTGCGATGCTCATTGAGGGTTTCCTGTTTGGAGCGATCCCCCTGCACCAGCACTCGCTCCTGCCAGCTGTGAGGCAGGGCGTCATAGACATCGAGCATCTGGCGGCGGGAGGCAAATAACACCAGGCTGGCCTGCTTGTGGTCCAGCAACTGAGGCAGGCCCTGTACCAGCGACTGGGTATGGCCCTGGGCATCGCCGGCATCCACTGCCTGTCGGGGCACCTGTAGGGTACCGTGATTGGCGTAATCAAAGGGACTGGGAACCACCTGGTAGCAACTATCGGCGGGGGTGCCGGCCCGCATCTGGTAGCGATCAAACCGCCCCAGTGCGGTCAGCGTCGCCGAGGTTACTACGGCACCACAACAATTGCGCCACAAACTGTACTCCAGGGTGCGCGCCGCCAGGATGGGGCTGGAGCACACCTCAAAGTCGATACCGGTACCCGTATCCACCAGGGTAACCCAGCGTGCCCGGGGCACACTTCCAGCTTTGTCAGGGGTGGCATAGGTGGCCCACAACTCCCTATTGGCCTCGGCCCGGGCCTGCCAGGTACCCACCTGGGGATACCAGTTTTCCAGATCCACCTTCGGTACCGGACAGTGGCGATCCTCCATGGCATCATTCATCTCCTCGCTGAGCTTGCCCAGCAGCTCCGCCAGCCGGTCAAAACTTCGCTCCAGCTCCACCGCCAACAACTGCAGGTCCTGGGGGATCACCCCCTGCTCAAAACGGTAGCGGGGGTTGCGCTCCGCCGGATCGATATCTTCCGCCAACCGCTGCAACCAGGGCGCCACCAGATCCAGCTGCTTTTTGCTGTCCATCAAGGCGGCCGGCAGCTGTTCAGCGAACCGGTCTACGTCACCGGCGCCACTGATCTGCCCCAGCATACTACTGAGGGTTTTGAGGCTCTGCTCCAGCCAGCGGGCAGTACTGGTTACACGGCTGTGGTGGGCAAAGTGGTTGAGGGTCTTGTCCGGGAGGTGGTGGCCTTCGTCAAAAATGTAGATGGTGTCTTCAGGTTTGGGCAGTATCGCTCCGCCACCCAGGGCCAGATCCGCCAGTACCAGGTCGTGGTTGGCAACAATCACATCCACGCTGCCGAGAGAATCGCGAGATTTAAAAAAGCTGCACACCGATACATTGGAGCAGCGCCTGCCGGTACACTGGCGGTGGTCGGTGGTAATGCGCCCCCAGTCCTCCGGCTCCACGGCTTCGGGCCAGTTGTCGCGATCCCCGTCCCACTTGTTGGCCGCCATGGCTTCCATCATGGAACTGTAGATTTTGATCGCCTGCTCACCGGCCTGGGGCAGCTCATCCTCATAGAGCGCGCGGGTGGGGTTCATCGCACTTTCGTGCTCCATCATGATCCTGTCCAGCTTGGAGAGGCAAAGGTAGCGCCCTCGCCCCTTGGCCAGGCCAAAATTAAACGTCAGGTCACTGTGCTGGCGGAGGTCTGGCAGATCCTTGTGCACAATCTGCTCTTGCAGGGCGACGGTGGCGGTGGAGATCACCAGCTTTTTCCCCAATGCTTTGGCGACGGGAATCGCCGCCAGCAAGTAGGCGACGGTTTTGCCGGTACCGGTACCCGCCTCTATCACACAGACGTGGCCTTCGCTCTGGCGCTCCCCCTCCTCGTCTAGGCTGATACCGCCCAGGGTACGGGCCACTTCGGCGATCATTAATTTCTGGCCATAGCGGGCCTTCAGGCCTTTGCTGTCCAAAAAGCGGCTGTAACCGCCCTGAATCTCTTTTTTGAGCGCGTCTGTTAACATCCGATTATCTGCCGGTCAATGCGCGGCCACAGGTCCCGAGTTCTGAAGTTCCAATTTACTGTTGATGGGGTTGGCGTACATGGCCAGCACGATATCCCGGTACCGTTCCGGAATGGCATCCAAACGCTGTTGGAGAGCGGCCTTGGCTTCGGCCTCACGCTGCTCGTCAAAGGGGATATCCCTTTCCGAGTAATTAACCGGAGGGCACTTGCCGTAAAGCGTCTGGTAGGCAAAACAGTTGCTCGGGTGCAGCACATAGTTTTCGATTATCTGGCGATCCAATTTCTCCACCACCTGGTCGGCATTGTCAAAATCGCCCCGCAGTACCTCACCAAAGGCCACGTGTACATGCCCCTTCTCGCCGGCGATGCCGGCGGCAATACTGGCCACGTCTTCATGCTCCTCTTTCTGGTAGCTGCCCTCGGTACGATGGGCGTGCAGTTCGCGTGCCTTGGCGCTGTCGCAGGGATCCACCTCATAGGAAATTGAGACGGGCACGATATTGAGTTCGTTGATATAGTCCGCAAAAGGGGTGGTCTTGGGTTTGCTCAGGGCAAACATACTCACAATCGCCGTATTGGTGCGATCAAGGCCGTCTTTGGCCCGCCCTTCACGCTGGGCAATCCAGATATGGGCGTTGTCCTCCACTATGGAGTGATGAATATAGGCCGACAGGTGTTTGGCCGCCTTGAGCTTGGCCCGCGGCGCCGTGGCCGAGCGGTTGACGATAAAGCTGCGGTTCAGGCGCATCAGATCCGACACATAGGGCTTGGTGAGCAAGTTATCACCGATGGCGATACGCAGGGTTTCAAAACCGTTGACAAACAACACCCAGTTGACAAACGCCGGGTCCATGGCGATATCCCGGTGGTTGCTGACAAACAGGTAGGCCTTGTTGGGATCCAGCTTGTCCAGCCCCGAGTGTGTTAACGATGACACGGTTTTATTTATCATGCCATCCATATATTTTTTGACAATCAATTGCAGATCACGCACTGAGTTCACCGCCTTCAGCTGGTGCTTTAACACCGTTTTGACCAGCGGGCAGATCAGCCAGGGCAACGCCTGGGTCAATCGGGGGAACTTGAGGCTGGCCACAGCATGGCTCAGTTCCGGGTCGTTTAGCAATCGGTCCAGGGTCGGCCGTACTTCTTCGTCGTTATAGGAGCGAATATCGTCAAATTCTGTCATGGATTTATTGAGGTGGCCGAGTTCGGCCCGGGACTCACTCTGACTGTCGTGGTATGAAAATGGGTTCAGCAGTAAAATAGCCGCCCAACATACCGAAATTGCTAGCAAAATGCCACTCGCCGACCCACTTGAAGCACTCTACCCCCAGCCCTGCCCCTGCCGTAGCGGCCAAACTTTAGCCAACTGCTCAACCGAGAAGATATCCGCCTGTGGGCGGAATAAATCAGCCCGTTAATTCCTGTACTGCTTCGGCCAGGGCGTCGATACCGTCCTCGAGCTGCTCATCGCAGAGATACGGCGCTGGCCCCATACGCAACCACTGCTTGCAGTAATCAGTGTGCACACCTCGATCGCGCATCAGTTCGCACAACTGGTTGGCGTAGGGTGACTCGAACGCGATAAATCCCCCCAAATACTCAACATCGGTGGTAAGTTTGATCACCCTTTCGTCGAAGTCACAGCGACGAAAGCGCTTTGCCAACAGGTTGAGTTGATGGTTGTTTACATCGTGCAGAAACTCCGGTGTTAGCTGGCGCCGCTCAAAATAGTCGAATACCCGGCAAGCGCGAAAATGAGGCAGGGAGTCTTGGGTGGAACCGTTAAAACGGGTGGCATCGTCGGCGTACGCGATGGGTGTGGCTGCCGGATTATCCAGCACCGGATCAAAACAGCCAAACCAACCGGTGACCAGAGGACGAAAATCCCGTCCTGGTGGCACATGCATAAAGGCATTGCCGCTGCCCATCTGGAGGTAGTTGGCGCCACCCCCCACCACAAATGCCTGTTCGAGGTTGTAGTCCCTCACGGAAAAAGACAGCACATTGACACTCTGATAGGCATCCACCAGCAGCTCCACCCCGTACTTCTGGCACAGGGGCAATAGCGTGTCCAGCTCCAGTGTCTGGTGTCCGGTTACCCCATTTACAGACGACAGGCACACGGCGGCAGTAGCATCGTTAATTTCAGCCGCAATTCGCTCCACCACATTGCTGGCCGGATCAGCCGAAACCTGCACTACCTCGATCCGTGCTTCGGCCAAACGCATAAGCTGACGCGCCACAGAGGGATGCTCACTATCGGTGGTGACAATGCGAGGGCGCTGCTGCAACGGCAGTGCCGATAAAAAACGCACAAACAGATCGTGCACACTGGAGCCCAGAGCAATGTTTTCCCTATGCCCATCGATCCGCGCGGCAAAACCCTCCCGAACACGATCGCTCTTGGAAAATACCATATCCCAGCGCTCGTCACCGTATTTATTAAGGCAATCCCAGTGTTCCCGGTAGGCCCTCTCCGCCACGTCGGGAACCGCTTGATGCAGATGCCCGGTCAGCAAAATACGGGCAGAGACACCGGCGTGGCGGTAATCCGGAGCGATGGCGTTGGGGGATTGCGCAAGATCAGAAAGAGCGAGCATCTAACGGTATTGTCCTGTTGTCCTGCAATCTATCGGGCCTCTCAGAAGAAAAGCCCGTTTTCTTGGCTGTTATTATAATCAAACCTTCGAACTGCGTAGCGCGGGCCAGGTGATTATACCCCATTGCGTGCTAATTCACTGTATCCCCGGTCCCCAAGCGGGTAAAATTGCGCCTTTCGCCATTGACTCTCCAGGCAAATCTGCGCACCCGTTTCTAACCCTATTGACCCTATAATCATGACTTCCCCCAGTAACCAGCCCATTAGCTCCCTGAACCAATTTCTTCGCCAGTCCGGTGTCGAGGTCCGGTACTACGATCTCGGCCGCCGTATCTGCAAAATCGACAACGCCGATTTTGCAGCCTTTGAGGCCGGCCAGTTGGCCTACCCCACGCCCTACCTGCAGCAGGCCTGGTTGGGCCTGGTGTTCTGGTCGCCGGACCAGGAACAGGCCACCACCGTCTGGTTTTTACGCTTCCCCCTGGATGAACAGGGTAAGTTGCAACTGCCGGAACGGGACCGCTTTCTGCAAATGCTGCTAACCGCAGTAGGGGCCAATCTGGAAGCTGCGCGCGCCGGTGAAAACCTGCAAGCCGTGCTGGAGGGCAATCCCTTTGTATTTACCCCCGCACCGGAGCGCCAGGCCGCGTTTCATGCCCGTATCAAAATAATCCTGCGCCAACCGCCCAGCCAATTCTACCAGCCGGTACAGAATTACCTCAGCGCAGGGGTCGTGAACTCTCTAAGCCGCGAGCAGTGGCAAGGCTTGGGACTGCAGGGCATTGCCGATGTTGCTGTGCGCTGGCAGAAGAAAGAAATCTACACGCCGCTATTGAAAGCGTTACCGCTCCTGCCGGCACCGGTATTTACCAGCCTCTGTGAATGCCTGGAAAACGAAGCCGTTGACGCCAAAGTAGCCTCGGCCCTGGTGCAGCGCCTGCAACCCCTGATTGCCGACCACGGGAACGGCATCGATGAAGAAACGGGCAAAATGGCGGCCGCCGCAGTGCGCGGCCTGTCCAACAGCATTGCCACGGGAATGCGGCGGCAGCTGTTACTTAGGCTGATGGATGCCGAGTTGGCACAGGTGCCCGAGGTCATGGTCGCCATTGCCACCCGCTGTGGCGACGACCTGCTGGAGCCGTCCCTGACGCTGCCATTTTTGGAATTGCTGGCAAAATTTCCCCAACAGACGTTTAACCGGGTCATGGCAGATCTGTTGTTTCAGTCACATTTACGCCCGGTGTTGCTGGCAGCCCTGCGCAACCCGGATCGCTCGGAACCACTGAGCCGGGCCATCGGCGCCCTGCTGAACCAGAAACAGCAATAGTCGCACGCCGACAGAGAGGGGCGAGACAGGTTAGTCATCCGGGGAGTTACGCAGGCAGAACATCCAGAGGCAGTGGGTCGCATAGGCTTCGCTGCGTTTGGCATCGCGCATCTCTTCTGCCGTCAATGTACCATCGCCATTGCTGTCTATACTGGAAAACAATCCCATGTAAGAACTGTATTCCGCTTCGGTCACACGACCGTCGTGGTCGCTATCGAGTTTAATAAAACGGGATTTTAATAGCGCGTGGCGCTTGGCCGTGTCAATGCGCTCATACTCCAGGAAGTCCACGCCACCGTCGTCATCCGCATCCATAAGCCGAAACAGTTTTAACTTTTTGGACGCGATTTCGCTTTGGGTGATACGATCATCACCGTTGACATCGTATTTGGCTAACAGCCAGTTACCGTCACCCTCTGCAACGGCAGTTCTCGCAATACCCATAAGGCAACCGACGACCAGCGCCAAATGTAACAGCTTTTCCATAACTCACCCCTGAGAAAGATAGGATTTGCAGAAGCCCGCTCCAGTACCTGCCAACGGTTACATTTTAACGCCATTCTATCGACCAGATAGCCAGTTTTCCCAACAAAGTTCACAAAAAAGCATGAACTTTAGATTAAATCATTCTTTTTGGGGCAAAAATAATAACCAATAACTATCAGTGCTGATCCCGCAGGGCGTTATACCAATTAACCTCCCGGGAGTATTTATCTACCTGGTCAACCACATCCAGCACCAGTGCAAACAGGGCCATACGCACCAGCACGCCGTTGTCAGCCTGCCGGAATATCGCCAGGTTAGGGTTTTGGTTGAGGTCATTGTCCAACTCGTTGGCGTCAGCACGCGAGTCTCGGGGGAGCGGGTGCATAATTACCGTATTGGGTTCACAGTACTGGGTGTAGATCGCCTGATTGAGACGGAAGCGCCCACGATAAGCATCCGCTTCCGTCTGGGTGGTAAAACGCTCCTCCTGAATACGGGTGGAATAGGCGATATCCACGTGCGCGATACTGTGCGTCAGATCATCCGAAATCACCACCTCATGACCGGCACTGCGCAGATCCTCCACCAGGTTCTCAGGCATGGAGAGTTCGCGTGGTGAAACCAGGGTCACATGGATACCCTTAAATAAACGCAACAGCTTACACAAGGAGTGAACGGTGCGGCCGTACTTGAGGTCGCCGATCATGGCAATGCGCAGCCCATCCACGCCGCGCCCCCGACACGCCAGTTCCTTGCGGATGGTGTAGAGGTCCAGCAACGCCTGACTGGGGTGTTCGTTGGCGCCGTCGCCACCATTCAACACTGGCACACGGCTCGCCGCAGCAAATTCGGCCACTGAACCGGCGATTGGGTGACGCATACAGATGACGTCGCTATAACCGGAAATGACGCGGGCGGTATCGTACAGGGATTCGCCCTTGGCAATTGCCGAGCTCTCGAAACCCGTGGTTTCACGAACCTCTCCACCCAACAGGTTAAAGGCACAGCCAAAGCTGACCCGGGTACGGGTACTGGGCTCAAAGAACATATTGCCGAGGATCGCGCCCTCCAGCACCCGGGTCACCTTCTGGCGTAACGCATAGGGTTCCATAGCGTCGGCAACGGTAAATATCCGTTCGATATCACTGCGTTCAAACTGTTCGATGGATAGGATATGTGACCCGGTAAAGTTCACGGCTGGCCCCCTGTTACTTCTATTGCTGAAAAATTCTCGGCTGGAGATCGCTGCCGTTGCCCCAACCGCTCTCTTGCATTTGCGCGGCGGCAGTAACGGCGCCGGCTATTTTAGCCTGCCGGACAATTTTTAGGTATTACCAGAGCCCCCTTTGGGAACTAAATTGCGGATTATTGGTGATGCAGCCCATACATTACCTCAATAATGGCCCCGATTGGCCGATAAACGGACTATAGTGTCTGCATCGCCATTAAAGGTCGCCGAGCAGTTGCCTATAATAGAAGCTGAATCGGGGGAGCTAAAGCGACCCCTGCAGAAATGAGAAATGTCATTCAGTGCCAAAAGGTTATCGTGTGGTTGAACATCCTCCGGAGTCACTGATCAAATACTGTACAGCCAGGTCCGCTGAGCAGATCCTTGCGACTCGGTCACTGCGCTGGAACGCTCCCCACCTGTTTGCCGACCCGTTTGAACTCAACTATGAGAGCGAGCTGACCTTTGATCCCGAGAGTTTGATGCAAACGGCTATAAAAAGCGTCACCGCGATGATTTTTGCCAAAGAGGCCCCGCGGGGCAACTCGCCACTGCTGACAGCTATGCGCCGATGGCGCGGCGAGGAGCGTTTTGCCTCGCCGGAAGAGGCCGCACAGGTGCTCAAAGACCTGTTGGGACAGATGGTGGACCAACGTCTGAATGCCATTGACCAGGTCATGGCGGATTGGCGCCATTTTGCTCGCAACCTGCGAATTTGCTGCTTTTCAGCCAAACCCGATATCCCTTCTGCCTGGCGCTTGTTTGCCGATAACCACCGGGGAGTAGCGATCCGCTTTCAGTGCGGGGACGACACCTCGCTACCCAATCCCGTGAAAGTGGAATACCGATCAACGCGACCGGAAATCACCAGTTTGAAAGAGCAGCTCAACGCCGTGATCCACAGCGAAAACGTCGCCCCCCAGGAGAGCTTTAGCGAAAGATACATGACAAAGGCCCCATTCTGCCGGGAGGAAAGGGAATGGCGCTGCTTTCACAATGCTACCAACGAGGCTTCGAGCAATGAAGCGGAGGATAGTGTATGGTTTGATGACCTACCCTTTGAAGCCCGGGAGCTCACCTCGATATACCTGGGCAGCTGTTACCCGCCCGAGCACAGGCAACGCATCGTTGATTGGCTTAAGGACAACTACTCGCACACCAAGCTGTTTCAGGCCAAGGTGGCCACCGGCAAATACGACATCGAATTTGAGCGCATCGCGTTCAAATAGGACTAGAGCACGGCATCACCATACTCTTCCAACGCTTTGAGAATTCCCAGCTTGTTCGGATCGTCAGTGGTGACCCGCAGCCGGTCCAACCGCTGAAAGTATTCAGTCAGGACAATCGACGCGCCGGCACTCTCATCGGTTAAGCGCTGATAGCAAAACGCCTCCCACTGTTCGCGCTCTTTCGCCGACAGTGACTCTGGAAAGTTGCGGGCGCGATAGCGAAACAGCAGCGGCCCCAGTCTGGCATCCTGAAAGTTAAAGGAGTTGGCGGCCAACTGTTCCGGGCTGGCTTCGCGTACCCATTGCAGGGCCTTGCGGTCCTGATCCCCCAAGAAGCCGTCGTACAGCATCTGCTCGGGATCAGTACGCGGTTCAAACGCCTGCTGTTGATACACCTGTTGCAGCTTGGGGGCAATATCCATGTGCAACAGCCGCTGCCAGTGCTGTCGCGCTTGGGCCAGATCCATATTCAGGCGCTGCGCCACAGCCGGCGTCACCATTTTAGGGGTGGCCAGCACCGGGCACTTGTTCAGGTGCACCAGTTTCAGCGGCAGCCGCTCCACCCCCTCGGGCAACTCCTGCTGGCGGGTAAACAGACGCTCGGCTATCTGCTCCGGCGACAGGTGCAACAGGGGTGCCGGGTCTGCCGCCAGGTCAAAGACAATCACAGCATTTTTATTGACCGGGTGCATAGCAATGGGAGCCACCAGGGCGGCACAGCCGTTTTCGGCGGGGAACATGGAAGAGATATGCAGCAGCGGTTTGCGTTGCGACAGATCGATCAACCCGTGCAACTCCCGTTTATCGCGCATGCGGTAACAGTAATCGTAGAGTCGCGGTTGGCAGTTTTTAATCAACCGAGCGACAGCGATGGTGGCGTAGACATCGGACAGCGCATCGTGCGCTGCCTCGTGGGCCAGGCCATTGGCAGCCGTTAAATGCTCGAGCTTGAAGCTGGGTTTCCCATCTTCGCGCTGCGGCCACTCGATACCTTCCGGTCGCAAGGCGTAGGTCAGGCGCACTATATCGATGATATCCCAGCGGGAGTTGCCGTTTTTCCACTCCCGCTCATAGGGGTCGTAGAAATTGCGGTATAAGGCGTAACGGGTCACCTCGTCATCGAAACGGATGGTGTTGTAACCCACGCCACAAGTGCCCGGTTGCGCCAGCTCCCGGTGTATGGCAGCGATAAACTGGCATTCAGGCAAGCCCTCAGCCAACGCCTGCTGCGGGGTCACTCCGGTGACCAGACAAGCCTCGGGCTTGGGCAACAGATCCGGCGTCGGGCGGCAATAGATCATCAGCGGGTCACCGACAACATTCAGATCTTCATCGGTGCGAATACCCGCAAATTGCGAGGGTTTGTCCTGGGCGGGCACCTCTCCCCAGGTTTCATAGTCGTGCCAATATAAGGTTTTCAACCAATAACCCCAGTTAAGCGGTTGTTTTATCCGCAGCAATAAAATGAAATAATCTAGCCCTGGACCACCAGGATATAAACGGCGGACCCAGCAGACCAGATTATAGCGTTACCGGCGCCATTACACAGCTGCAGGTTCGCACTGGTAAATGATTACGACAACGACACAGAGAATATCCACGATAATTATGAGTGAATTAGACAATCTCCTGGAGAATAACAGCCAGTGGGCCAATACCATCAAAACCGAAGACCCGGATTTTTTTACCCGCCTCTCCCAGCAACAGAGCCCGGACTACTTATGGATTGGCTGTTCTGACAGCCGCGTGCCCGCCAACCAACTGTTGGGGCTACTACCCGGTGAGCTGTTTGTACACCGCAACATTGCCAACGTCGTGGTTCATACTGACTTGAACTGCCAGTCGGTATTGGAATTCGCCGTAGAGGCACTGCATGTTAAACATGTGATTGTCTGTGGCCACTACGGCTGTGGGGGTGTGGCTGCAGCGATGAAGGACCAGCAACTGGGCTTGGTGGACAACTGGTTACGCAATATCCGCGACGTGTACTACAACAACCTCACTGCCTTTAAAGTCCTCCAAGATGAAAAAGCGCGAGTGGATCGCCTGTGCGAACTGAATGTGGCCCAGCAGGTTGCCAATGTGGCTCACACCAATGTGGTGCAAAACGCCTGGAAACGTGGGCAAGAACTGTCTATCCATGGCTGGATTTACGATATCCGCGACGGCTTGCTGAAAAAGCTGACCCAACCCGTCAATTCAGCCAAAGGCATTCCCGAGCAGTACCGGCTGAAGTAACTGAATTACGCACTGCTGGTCACTTGGACGACGTGTTGTTTCAGTGACCAGCCCATTTCAATTGGCGAAAAATCCAGCACCTACTCATCGCGCTGCTCAACAAACACCCTGTCTTTACCTTTAAACTCCGGCGCTTGCACCGACAATACCACCAGAGGCTCAGCGGAGGTCACCTCGACACCGTGCACCATACCCTCAGGAATTTTAACAAAGGAGCCCGATTGAATCGCGCGCGTGTTGTTGCCCACCTGCATTTCACCCGCCCCGGAAATCACATAGATCCTCTCCGAGTGCCACTCGTGGATATGAGGTTTAACGCCCTGCTTCACAAAAATCAGGAATTCGGACGCATGCTTGTCTGTACTCAGGGGCACAACATGGACATTCTCATAATTGGCGGGCGGCTTGATGGCCAGTAGCGATTTGGCCACTGCCGAGGCCTGGGCACCCACAGCAACAGAGGCCACAAACAGCATGGCAGCGAATCGCCCTGCGCCTCTCATGATCGCATAGAATTTATTCACACATCCCCCATGATGATGCCGTTATGATTCCGATCGGGTCAGCAGATCGTCGGTCCTGGCGGCCATAATAAAATCATTACGGTGCAAGCCTTTAATTTTGTGGGTCCACCAGGTCACCGTCACCCTCCCCCATTCGGTGAGAATCGCCGGGTGATGGTTCGCCTGCTCCGCCAGTTCACCCACTTTGTGCGTAAACGACAGCGCCTCCACAAAGTTGCCAAAGGTAAACTCTCTCTGCAACTGGTCGATGCCGTCTACGGTAATCAGTCGCCATGCGGGCACCTGTTGAGTGAGTTGCGCCCTCTCTTCACCGGTGACGCGTGGCGCACCGGCACGACAGGCTTCACACGGTTGTTGAGCCAAGTTACTCATGGTCTGCCTCCAGTGATGGTGTTGAGTTAACAAAAAAGCCGGGCATAACCCGGCTTTTTTATCCCGAGGTTATTTCACCTCAATGGCTCCTTCCTCGATTTTGGCATGCCAGATTTGCGGGCCAGTGCGATGCACAGATTCACCGTTGACATCCACCGCCACGGTCACCGGCATGTCTTCCACTTCAAACTCATAGATGGCCTCCATACCAAGGTCTTCAAAACCGACCACTTTGGACGCCTTGATGGCTTTGGAGACCAAGTAAGCGGAACCGCCTACGGCCATCAGGTATACCGCTTTGTTGTCCTCGATAGCTTCGATAGCTGCATCACCGCGCTCAGCCTTGCCTACCATGCCCGCCAGGCCGGTTTTTTCCAGCATGGTGCGGGTAAACTTGTCCATTCTGGTGGCGGTGGTGGGGCCGGCAGGGCCTACCACTTCGTCGCGCACGGGATCCACCGGGCCCACGTAGTAGATAAAGCGGTTGGTGAAGTCCACCGGCAGCTCTTCGCCCTTGGCGATCATGTCCACCATGCGTTTGTGGGCCGCATCGCGACCGGTCAGCAGTTTACCGGACAGCAGCAGGGTTTCACCGGGTTTCCAATCCTGCACATCCTCTTTGACCAGCGTATCCAGGTTGACGCGACGGGCATCACCCACTTCCCAGGTGATCTCCGGCCAATCTTCCAATTTGGGGGGCGTCTGCAGGGATGGGCCAGAGCCATCCAGGGTAAAGTGTGCATGGCGCGTGGCCGCACAGTTGGGAATCAGGGCCACTGGCTTGTTGGCTGCGTGGGTTGGACAGTCTTTGACCTTTACGTCCAGCACGGTGGTCAAACCACCCAGTCCCTGAGCACCGATACCCAGGTTATTGACCTTCTCCATCAGTTCCAGGCGCAACTCTTCGGCACGGTTGCCGGCGCCGCGTTCCTGCAACTCGTGAATATCGATAGGATCCAGCAGCGCCTCCTTGGCCATAATCATGGCTTTTTCAGCAGTACCGCCGATACCGATTCCCAGCATGCCAGGCGGGCACCAACCGGCCCCCATGGTGGGCAGCATTTTCAGCACCCAGTCAACCACAGAATCGGAGGGGTTCAACATGGCAAACTTGGATTTGGCCTCACTGCCGCCGCCCTTGGCGGCAACGTGGACTTCCACCTTGTCACCGGGCACCACCTTGTAGTTGATAATGGCGGGGGTATTATCGCCGGTATTCTTGCGAGCGCCATCGGGATCGGCCAAGACCGAGGCTCGCAGGACATTATCGGGGTGGGTGTAGGCACGCCGCACACCTTCGTTGATCATGTCGTCGACGCTCATGTCACCTTCCCACTGCACATTCATGCCCACATTCACAAAGACAGTCACGATGCCGGTATCCTGACAGATGGGGCGGTGACCTTCGGCACACATACGCGAGTTGATCAAAATCTGGGCCATCGCATCTTTGGCGGCGGGATTGGCCTCTTTCTGGTAAGCCTCGTAGACGGCGTCGATAAAGTCTTTGGGATGATAGTAGGAGATATACTGCAGTGCATCAGTAACACTGTCGATCAGGTCTTGCTGGCGAATCACGGTGGTCATGTTAGAAATCTCTATACGTATAAGTTTCTAATGTTCAGGTCTCTGCCCCTTTCTTCAGGTCTCTATCTCTCTGTGGCCTAATACTCTTCTAGAGAGTCGTGCTCGTGAATGAGCAGCGCCCTGGGCGCAAAAATTGTGTCCAATTTCTGCAGGGGCTAAATTCTACACCAAGCGCACAAGTTTTGCTGAATTCTCGCCCCTTTATACCGCCAAACCGCTACTTTTAGTGCATTAGGGCTTTGCAATCACAATATATAGGGTTAAACTGCACCTAGGACTATAAGACTGATCAACACGGACTGCTGAGGTACACAAGACCATTGGCGCCAGTGAAGTCATCTAGCACTGGAGAGTTGGCGGCATTTATGCCCGCCGGTTCCAACACAGTGCAGCAGAATAAGCCCCATGTGCATTCCCCCCGGGTAGATGCACAGAAAGCCCCTCTCTCTCCGATACACCTAACCACAACCTTCAATCAAACTTTTCAAGCAGTAGCGAACATTTTGCCGGCATCCCGGGCTCGCCACCTCAACAACCCCGCTAAAGACAACAATAGGTGCAGCCTTTTACCACTTTTGGGAATCTACTTGTGCCCCAAGTTTGTAATGACCGAGGTAATTAGGAGACAACTATGGCGACGCTGATTGAACCCTGCCCATTTTGCAGCAGTGGGCACCTGCACATCCGTCACCAACTGCTATCCCACTCCGTGGTTTGCCAGACTTGCAAATCCACCGGCCCTCACCGGCGCCAGTTGGAAGATGCCGTTTTGGAGTGGAATCACGCCTCCAAGCGTTTGCGACACAGTGCACCACCGGACACACCGCAAATATACGGCCGCCTGACGGAACTGGAAGATGCAGTTCGCAACCTGGCCACGACTCTGCGCCACGGCACTGAATCGCAGGTTCGGGAAGAACACTAAACTTAGGGTGAGCCAGCCGGCGCCTGAAGCTGGTCGAGCCGCTGCTTCAACTGCAATACATCGCGATTGATATTGCGGCGGTAGGCATCGATGGCCTCAATCGCCTCTTCGTTGGTTTTTACCCGGCCCGCGAGATCCCCCAATTTTCGATCGAGCCGGTTGGCCAGGTCCACAGCGTCTTGCAGACGTTTGCGCTGATCGGCCAAGGCAGTGTCGGTTTTACCCACCGAAGCGATGGCATCGGCGAGGCGTTTCGAACGGGTATCCGCTTCAAGCTGCAGCGCCTGCAGCGCTGACTTGTGCCCATCCGCCAGCTGCTGGGCGGTCGCCGCCTGCTTCTGGGTTTTACTCAGGCTCTTTTCCAACTGTGCCAGCTTGTCTTTGTTGTCAGCGATACGCTTGCGGTTGGTGTCATAGGAGACCCCCCAAAGCTTGCGTATTTCGGAATCCGCCCACTTCAGTTTCGCGCGAATCGCCGTTACCGACTGACTGGCCTCATCGTCGGAGAGCTCCAGGCGTTTCTCCAGGTCCTGAATCCGGGCTTCCGCCGACCCCAAATACTGCTGGGACTGCTGCAGCTGCCAGGCCAAATAGGCGCTGCCACCAAGCGACGCGACCGCCACGATTAATGCCAGCGCGGCAAGTGAACTGCTGGTGCGCGCGCTCGAAGCCGATGCTCCCCTCTGCCGAGCTTTTTTGGCCGGCGACTCAGCAGCCGCTGGCTGAGGTTCCCGACGGGGAGTCATTTCTTCGGTATCGGGGGCTATGCCGCCTAAGGTGGGTTCCTTTCGTTCCATCTGATTCATTTGCCACTAGCAATCGTATTGTTGGGGTTGCGGATTCGGCCTGCGACCGCAGGGGCAGTTATAGCAGGAATAGCGCCAGGAAAAAAGAAAGCCGGTCACCTTTGGGCGAAACCGGCTTTCTCGATCAGTGATTAGCGCCTTGCGCGGCACAATTTAGAGCAAGTTAATCAAACCTACCAAGATGGCAGTCAACACCAGGCTGCTGGTAATGACGCCTTTTACTGTCGTCATGGGACCCTGTTTGCCAAACAGGGCGTTGCCTTCCAACGCCAGGGCAACCACCACAGAGGCGATCAGGCCCGCGCCACCGCCATTAGCACTCAGCAGCGTGTCGGCACCGTAACCGATGTGCGGAGAAGCCAACATGCAGTAGGCCATAGGGGCAGAGAACAGCGTGTTGGTACGCGAGGCCAGCAGCGCCTTGGCGCCAGCCGCCGCTGCATCGCCTCCCTCTACCAAACCCAGTGCAATCTTCTGGTTCGGCCAGATCACCAGCCACACATTCAGGAACATCAGGGTACCCAGCAGCGCACCCACCACAATATAGTCATTCATGACATTCTGCTTGTGCACGCCCAACAGCAACAGCAGACCGGTCAGGAAGGTGAACATGGCTCCCCAACGGAACCACCACAGTGCACTGGGAGCCAATTTGGCTTTGGCATCGGCAAGCGCTTCGGGGCCTGCCTGCTTAAAATAGCCCCCCTGAATAAAGTTGAAGTAATACAGCAGGCCAATCCAGGTAATTCCGAACAGCAAATGCCCCCAACGGGCCAGGAAGTTAATAATTTCCATCACACTCATGACAACCCTCATTCTTAATTCTAATGTTTTAGGATTAGCTTAATATACTCACAGCACCAGGTTATGCAAGCGAGATTGCGTCAATAAGCAATTCAGTACCGCAAAACACTAAAAAAGGGGCCAAAAAGCCCCTTTTTTTGTGCGTATTAACGCCTTGCTAAAACGTTAGGCATAATTGGCGTTAACGAACTCCCAGTTTACCAACGCCCAGAAAGCGTTCATATAATTGGGGCGGGCATTGCGGTAATCGATGTAATAAGCGTGCTCCCAAAGGTCGACGGTCAGGAGCGGAGTGACACTGTCGTCAGTCAGCGGCGTCGCAGCGTTACTGGTGTTGACAATCGCCACGGTACCGTCAGCGTTTTTCACCAACCAGGTCCAGGAAGAACCAAAGTTGTTGATGGCAGCGTTGGTAAATTCCTCTTTGAATTTTTCAAACGAACCAAAAGCCGCAGCAATGACTTCAGCGACGTGGCCAGTGGCTTCGCCACCGCCGTTGGGGCTCAGGCAGTTCCAGTAAAAAGTGTGGTTCCAGATTTGTGCGGCGTTGTTGAACACACCACCGGAAGAAGTCTTGACGATCTCTTCCAGGCTCTTGCCTTCAAACTCGGTGCCAGGAATCAGTCCATTCAGCTTGTCCACATAGGTTTTGTGGTGTTTGCCGTAGTGGTACTCCAGTGTTTCAGCGGAGATGTGTGGAGCCAGGGCGTCCTGTGCATAGGGCAGAGCAGGCAATTCAATAGACATGGTTACCTCTTTAATTCTTAAAGCTAAAAACGGTCGGTTTGGGTTAAAACGGGTGTTGTTTTAATCGGGGAGGCAGTTTGCCACAGACTGCCATACAGTTCACCCTTTGTAAGTCCATGAATTTTCTAAGGAATATGGAGTTTTGCACCTTTTCAATGCAAACCGTAGAACCCAAAAAAAAACCTCGCGCCAGTGACTGGCGCGAGGTTTTTAGCGGGTAGCCAAAGCTACAGGCTATCGGGGACGTCGGGTAAGAAGCAACCATTGCTGGCCACCCCTCCCCTAAGAACCGTACGTGCGAGTTTACCCGCATACGGCTCAAGCCTTTATAAGCCCAATCCTAGGATTGAGCCGGCTCACCACCCGAGTCCTCAAGGCTATGCAACTGGCGATGACAGTTGGGATGAAGCATCACCAAGTTTCGCATCGAGTTCGTGCCACCTATACGCGTTTTGACGATGTGGTGAATGTTCCACCCCGTCTCGTGCGTGATGTACTGATTGCACATCGGGCAACACTTCCCTTGACGCATCCAAAGCCGTAGCGTACGCCCCTTACCCTGCGGCGACTCTCTCCAGGCCCGCTCAAGGCGCCGCTCGAAGTAGAGTTCAAACGCTGGATCATAGGGATTAGCCTCCGCTTTGATCTTGGTATGCCTCTTGATTGGTGTATCGTTGGCGTAAAGGAGTTTCCCTACCTTTCCGCTCGGATACACCCCGTGGAAGATCCACCGGCGAGTGCCCTCTGAAGCAAAATACCGCTTCTTGATCCAGAATTTACGGCGGTTGGAATGCCGCCGCTTGCACCATTGCCAGAGCATTTTCCATATCCGGTAATCCACATAGTTGAATGTCTCCTTGGCCACTACGCCACGGTGGTAGTTGGCCCACCCCCGAATCATCGGGTTGAGCTTCTCTACCACCCGCCACGCAGGGGCCGTTTTGTTGGCATTCAAGTAATCCCGCACCTTCCTGAGAAAGGTTTTAACGTTCTTACGACTAGGCTTGATTAGGCACTTGCCGTTGTATTTGCGAACGTTCTGTCCCAGGAAGTCGAACCCCTCCGATATGTGTGTAACCAGCGTCTTTTCCACTGATAGCGTCAGCCCCCGATCCGCCATGAAGGCCTCAATCACGGGCTTGACCTCCTGCTCCAGGATCTCCTTCGAGATTCCGGTCACAATGAAGTCATCCGCATAACGCACATAATTGACCTTGGTCTTGTAGCTGGCTTTGGTGTTTTTCCGCCCAAAATGGGTTTCTAATACCTCTTCCAAACCATCAAGCGCCAGATTGGCCAACACGGGGGACACGATACCACCTTGCGGTGTACCGGCCTCCGTCGGGTAGAGTTGTCGGGACTCCATGTACCCGGCTTTCAGCCATTTGCGGAGAATTGCCTTGTCCATGGGGACATTGGCAATTAGCCACTCGTGGCTGATGTGATCAAAACACCCCTTGATATCACCCTCCAACACCCATTCCGCGGAGCTTTTGCGGCCGAGATTGACGAAACATTGTTCAATCGCATCCGCAGTGGCTCGCATCGGGCGGAAGCCGTAGGAGTTACGGTCTGCCGTAGTTTCCGACACCGGTTCTAGCGATTGCAGGTATAGCGCCTGCATCGCCCGATCCAGCATAGTCGGAATCCCTAACGGGCGGCGTTCCTTGCCGTTCGCTTTGGGGATGTACACCCGACGGAGAGGTTTCGGTCGATAACCGGACCTCGTCAATCGGCTGATGGCGTCCCATTTACTCTGGGGTGTATCCCAAGACTCACCGTCAACACCAGGCGTTTTCTTGCCCCGATTTTCGGTGACTCGCTTAACAGCCAAGGCCTTGGCTGCAAACGAGCGGACCAACAGACGTTGCAGGGCTTTCACCCGGCGCCACTGTTGGTTCTTTGTCGCCTTCGCGATTCGTACTTGTAGCCCTCTCACCCGCTGATGACAAGTTTCCCAGTCAATCGTGTGCCAACTGGTGGCCGGGTGGGAGGATGCAGATACTTCGATAGGTATAGAAGTATGCACCTTGCTTTCCTCCATTAACGTGTTAGTGGTTAATGAAACATCACAAGGCGCACCTATGCCCCATAGGGCAATCGGTAACACCCTATGAGGTTTCAATGAGACTAAGAAACGAGACCACCGACAAAATCGGTGATCTCTACTCTCTAGACGATCTACATCGTTCCGCCTCAGGTTCCGCACCGTGCAAACCGGGTTTGCAGGAAAGAACTCTGGCAGTCACCCAAGAGTGCGGTGACTAGCGAAATGAGTATAGAAGGTACCAAACGTCGGTAAAAGGCTTTACACGTTTTCACGCGATCAAAGACCAAACGGAAGTCTGCACGCTTTCGCGCTAGGGCAAAGATTGAACCCCTATCCTAACCGTTACAGTTAGGCGTTCGCTTTTTCCGTTCTCCTCTACCCGCACCCCCAACAGTGAGTCTCACGACTGACCTGCCCAGAGGGCGGAGATACGGGCTTACCGAGTTCCAATTTCGTTACACAATCGGGTTAGGTTCTGCCTATCCACCGGTGGCCTGAAGTCAGCGTACTCCCAGATGTAAGAGGAGTAACCGGCCACATACCATTTTGGTTGGAGCCTAACAGCAACTTTGGCTCGTCGCGGTTGACGGTGTTTACCAGCAGTTCACATGTGTTAACCATACCGATTAGCCTAGCGCCTCATCCGCATATTGCTTGCAGAATCCCGCTATCTCCTCGCAGAGGATAGCGACCGCCAGGGGGCTACATTGTCGGGAAGCTTCGCACAACGCCGTTACCGGTGATGCACTATCCCTAGGCTACTATTGGCTGAACAATAGGTCTCGCTGCCGCGTAAGAACTACATATACGGTGAGACAATAACGAAATTGGCTTACGCCGAAGGACTAGCCTCCATAGCGTAACCAGTAGACGCAGTTGTACTTGAAGACCGAGGTCTCCTAATACAATAGGATGTGAGGTATGCCGAGAGACAGGAAAAGGTTCCGATCTCCCGACGTACTCCAAGTCGACCACAACAGCCGACTCGTGGGCCCAAAGGGCTCCCGAGGACGGACTGTTACAGCCCGTCGACGGGTTACAATAATGCTATTTCTGCGGGGGTGGCGGAGCCACTTGTAAGTGACCCCTAACGACGTAGCCCGCGTGGCTAGCTACCCTTGCGACTCTCGTCGCACTACATCATACCGCCCATGCCGCCCATACCACCCATGCCGCCCATGTCAGGCATAGCCGGACCTGCTGCAGCATCTGCAGGCTGATCGGCAACCATGGCTTCGGTGGTGATCATCAGACCGGCGATAGAACCAGCGGCCTGCAGTGCAGTACGGGTCACCTTGGCAGGATCCAGGATACCCATTTCCAGCATGTCACCGTACTCGCCAGAACCGGCGTTGAAACCGAAATTACCTTCACCGTTCTTCACTTTGTCAGCGACTACAGAAGCTTCGTCACCAGAGTTGGCAACAATCTGACGCAGCGGAGCTTCCATAGCACGACGTGCGATGGCAACGCCAGCGGTCTGGTCTTCGTTGTCACCTTCCAGGTCGGCAATAGCGGCAACCGCACGGATCAAAGCAGTACCGCCCCCGGGGACCACACCCTCTTCTACCGCAGCGCGGGTCGCGTGCAGGGCATCTTCAACGCGGGCTTTCTTCTCTTTCATTTCCACTTCAGTGGCAGCACCCACCTTGATCACTGCAACACCGCCAGCCAACTTAGCTACTCGCTCTTGCAGCTTTTCACGATCGTAGTCGGAAGTGGACTCTTCGATTTGTGTGCGAATCTGAGTAACGCGAGCTTCGATTTCGCTCACCTCACCGGCACCGTCAACGATAGTGGTGTTCTCTTTGCTCATGGTCACACGCTTGGCAGTACCCAGGTGCTCCAGGGTAGTGCTTTCCAGATCCAGGCCCACCTCTTCAGAAATCACAGTACCACCGGTCAGGGTAGCGATGTCCTGCAGCATAGCCTTACGACGATCACCGAAACCGGGCGCCTTACAGGCCGCTACTTTAACGATACCGCGCATGTTGTTAACAACCAGAGTGGCCAGGGCTTCGCCTTCAACGTCTTCGGCGACAATCATCAGCGGCTTGCCGGCTTTGGCAACGGCTTCCAGGGTCGGCAGCAGTTCGCGGATGTTGGAGATCTTCTTGTCAACCAGCAGGATAAAGGGATTTTCCTGCTCAACGCTCATGTTGTCCTGGTTGGTGATGAAATAGGGAGACAGGTAACCGCGGTCGAACTGCATACCTTCAACCACGTCCAGTTCGTTCTCCAGGCTCTGGCCTTCCTCAACGGTGATTACACCTTCTTTACCCACTTTTTCCATAGCTTCGGCGATGATGCCACCGATGGACTCGTCGGAGTTGGCAGAGATGGTACCTACCTGGGCGATAGACTTGCTGTCTTCACAGGGCTGGGCGATGGACTGAACGTGAGCAACGGCAGCGGCAACAGCCTTGTCGATGCCGCGCTTCAGATCCATGGGGTTCATGCCAGCAGCTACGGATTTCAGGCCTTCGTTAACAATTGCCTGGGCCAGTACTGTCGCAGTAGTGGTACCGTCACCGGCATCGTCAGAAGCCTTGGAGGCCACTTCTTTAACCATCTGGGCGCCCATGTTTTCGAACTTGTCTTTCAGTTCGATCTCTTTCGCCACGGACACACCGTCTTTGGTCACAGTCGGCGCACCGAAAGACTTGTCCAGCACCACGTTGCGGCCCTTGGGCCCCAGAGTGGTTTTAACGGCATCGGACAGAATGTTTACGCCAGCCAGCATTCTCGAGCGGGCGTCATCACCAAATAATACGTCTTTTGCTGCCATGATTTCGATTCCTCAATATTCTTTTTCAGCAGTTGAATTCAGTTTGGTTGCGGCTTGGGTCTCTACTAACGAGCGGTTAGTGATTTAGCCTTCCAGTACACCGTAGATTTCGCTTTCGTTCAGGATCAACAGCTCTTCGCCGTCCACCTCAACGGTGTTGCTACCGGAGTACTTACCGAAAACAACAATGTCGCCAACCTTGACGTCCAGGGGCTGCACGTCACCGTTTTGCAGTACACGGCCAGTACCTACCGCCAGAACTTCACCCTGACTGGGCTTTTCCTGGGCAGAACCGGGCAGCACGATACCACCGGCAGATTTAGCTTCTTCTTCCTTGCGGCGAACCACAACACGATCGTGTAAGGGACGAATTTTCATCGATATCTTCTCCAAACTGACTCCGTAGGCGGAGCCTTTCAATCTACGTTCTACCGGGACCAGGCCTTTAAAAACAGCCTCCGCCCGGGGTTGAATGCCTATATGGTGTCGGTCTCGTTACTTTCAAGGCCTTTAAGTTCTTTCCAGGCGTTTGTCTTTTAGAAAGCGCTCCCAAAGGTCCCAAAAGCGTTGAAACCGACTCCCCGCCACCGGGCAGATGACGGGAAATTAAAACTAGGTCTAGCCCAAAATGGGGGTAATAGGGAGGATTTCAACACCCCCAGCAGAAAATTTTTTACTTTTTTTGGTTAATCGTGGCGCTTGAAATCCCCTTCGATAGTATGCCCATCGCGGGGTGGCGCCTGATTGAAAGGCTTAGCCTGAAAAGAATCCCGTTGGTCCTCAAAGCGATTGCTGGCCCGCTGGGACTGGACCACCACAAAATGCTTGACCAGACGAGCCACCAGCAATTGCCGCAAACCGGGCAGCAGACAGAAAAAACCGATGCTGTCGGTAATAAAACCGGGTGTTAGCAGCAGGGCGCCACCGACGGCCAACAACAGGCCTTCAACGATTTCCTGCGCGGGCAGTTCACCCGATTCCATGCGCTGTTGCGCCCGCCACAGTGTACTGAGCCCCTGCTGCCGCAATAGGGCGATACCGATCATTGCTGTCAAGGCAACCAGGGCCACGGTACTCAGAGCGCCGATATACCCCCCCACCTTAATAAGCAGCCACATTTCCGCAATGGGAGTGATCACAAACAATAAAAACAGGAATCGCACGGCAATCTCCTTCAGGCCTGATACGCTGTTATATAAAGGCCCTGCTCTTGAAAACCAATAAGGGTAAACCCTATAATGCACCGCAGCATTCTCCGAAAGGCCAGGCTAGACGGCGTGTGTTGGCACCTATTTCAACGATTTACCACAGAGTTCACCATGAATATAGAAGATAAAGTGATTGCCATTACCGGTGCGGGACAAGGGCTCGGCCGCGCCACGGCCACCTATCTGGCGGCCAAAGGGGCGAAGCTGGCACTGCTGGACATGGACCAAACCAAACTGCAGGAAACCGCAGATCTCTGCCGCGAAATGGGTGGCGAAGCCCGGTTTTATGGGGCCAATGTGGCAGACGAAGCCGACGTCGAAACCGCTTTTGCACAACTGGTGGAAGACTGGGGCACCCTGCACGGGCTGGTTAACAATGCCGGCATTACCCGCGACGCTCTGCTGTTGAAAGTACGGGACGGTAAAGTCGTCAAGCGCATGAGCCTGCAGCAGTGGCAAGCGGTGATCAACGTAAATCTCACCGGCGTGTTTCTCTGTGGCCGGGAAGCCGCCACCAAGATGGTGGAACTGGGGGTAGAAGAGGGCGTCATTATCAATATCGCCAGCATCTCCAAAGCCGGCAATATTGGCCAGAGCAACTACTCCGCCGCCAAGGCCGGCGTCGAGTCCATGAGCGTAGCCTGGGCCAAAGAGCTGGCCCGCTACGGCATCCGCTGTGCTGCCATCGCTCCCGGCTTTATGGAAACGGAAATGGTGCTGCAGATGAAGCCGGAAGCCCTGCATATGCTCACCAACCAGATCCCTCTTAAGCGCATGGGGCAACCACAACACATTGCCCAAACCATCGCCTTTATTTTGGAGAATGACTATATCTCCGGGCGCACCATCGAGGTCGATGGCGCGTTACGACTGTAAGGCGTGAAGCCCTACCAGTCGTAGCCGATACCTACCCGCAATTTGGTGTCCTCGCGACGGTTGCCGGATTGCGGCTGATTATCCACGTCGTACTCAACCCGGAACTCCGAAAATAACCCCGCTCCCAGGGGAATATTGAGCCCGGTATTCGAGTCAAAACGCCAGTCAGCATTGTCTTTCAGCGACTGTATCAATTTATTGGTGTGGAACACCTCTGCCCCCAACGGCAATTTGTAGCGGTATTTGGCACTCAACTCCCAGGCCACCAGATCGTCAGAGGACTCGAAATCTTCCACCTCCCCCTCCGGGCGATCAAACAGTTCTTTGACAAAGGTCACTCCCCCCTGAAGCGAGAGCGCCGTGCGATCGATTTCCCAAACCTGATAACCAAACCCGCTACCCAGGCTGTAGCGTTCGTCCAGGTTCTTGGATTCATCGGCACTGGCAGTGACGTCGTTGTACCAGAACCAGCGGGTTTGATAAAACCAGTCCAATCCGTACTCGACCTTGAATTTCTCGTCCGCCGGCGCGTTATCCAGGGATTTACCTTCGTACTCCAGCTGCACCATATGACGAAAATCCCCGCGGCGGAACTCCACCTCGGAATCCAGATCCCAGTCGTCCTCAACCTTGTTACCGCGAGAGTAGGTGCCCGCCAACCCAAGTCGGCCGTGGTAGGTATGGGCACCGGCCAGGTAATCCTCGTAGGGCAAGACAACCTCCAGCGTCTGTAACGCCACCCGCCCCGGTCCGTGCTTATCGCAACTGTAAATCAACTCGACACCCTCCACCCCGTAGACGGTGCAGGCATCGTCGTAACCGTTGATCTTCAACAGTGTGGAGGTCTGCAGGTTTTCGATTTTGTTCTTATCCACCGTCAGTTTACCGAAGGAGTCAGACACCCAGATCACGACCTCCGCCTCCAGCTTGATCAGCTCCCCCCCCAGGCGATCGCCGTTTTTCAAGGTCAGTAAACCAGCGCCGGCTTCCCACGGCAATATCAATACCAACAGCGGCCAAAGCCAACTGATTCGTTTCACTCCAAGGTCCTATTAAAAAATGTTGATGTTTTCTTGGGGCGGCCTACCGCGGGGTGGCCTCCCGCTGTGTGGCCTGCAGGGCATCCATTGGGCGGATCTCCCGATGACCGTGCCGCATTACCCACCAGGCCAGAGCTATGGCAGGCAGCCCCATCAAAGCGGCATAGATAAAAAACACCTGGTACGACGAAGCGTCGACGATCACCCCGGAAAACCCGCTCATAAATTTGCCGGGCAAGGTCATCAGGGAACTGAACAGTGCGTACTGAGTCGCGGTGTAGGCGCGATTGGTCAGGCCCGACAAATAGGCGATAAACGCCGCGCTGGCAAAGCCGGCGCTGAGGTTATCGGCACTGATCACCACCGCCAGCCAGCGGGTGTCTGGCCCCAACTGCGCCAGGTAGGCAAACAGCAAATTGGTGGCCGCCACCATGGCCGCCCCAGCCACCAACGGCCGGTAAACCCCGTAACGTACCACCATTAAGCCCCCCACAAAGGTGCCCGCGATGGTCATAAAGAAGCCGAAGATCTTTCCAATATTGGCGATCTCGGTCTTGCTGAACCCCAAATCCAGGTAAAACGGATTGGCCATAATACCCATGGTAATATCGCTGAGGCGGTAAAGACCGATAAACAGCAACACCGCCAGCGCATAGCGTCCATTGCGCTGGAAAAACTCCACAAAGGGACATACCACCGCCCCGGTAAACCAGGCCTCCAATCGCTGCCAGCGCGTGTGGGGCTGCTCGTGGGTAACTTTAAGGATCCATCGGTTTTCCAGGGCATCGGTTTGCTGGTCGTGGCTGTGTGTCGGCTCGCGGATCACCAACACCGTCACCATACCCACTACCATCATCGCCGCCAGCACCAGGTACGCCAGCTGCCAGTTAAACAGCTCTGCCAGGTAGAGGGCTCCGGCCCCCGCCACCAGCATCGCCACCCGATACCCCAGGGTGTAGGTCGCCGACATCGCCCCCTGGTATTCGGTAATGACCGCCTCAATCCGGTAGGCATCGATAGCGATATCCTGGGTCGCGGAAGAGAAGGCCACCAGTACCGCAAAAGCGGCCAGCAGGGTCAATTGGGAGGGACCACTGGCCACCATACCGATCAACCCCAGCACAACACCCAACTGACCCAGCAGCATCCAGCTACGACGCTGTCCCAACCAGCGGGTAAATCCCAATATCGGCAGCCGGTCGACGACGGGCGCCCAGAACACCTTGATGGAATAGGTAATACCGACCCAACCAAAAAAGCCGATAGCGCTGCGGGTCACTTCCATATCCCGCAACCAGGCAGACAGGGTGGAAAATACCAGCAACAGCGGCAGCCCGGCAGCAAAGCCCAGGAAAAACATGCCGATCACCCGGGGGTGAGAGTACACCCGGAATGCATCAGACCAGCTGGTCACTGATTGCCCAATCAACCCTGGCCCCCCTGCCTCAACCCCTGTCTTTACTGTCTACCTAAAAAGCAGCGGCAATCGGTTCACGCCGCTGTCAGGCACCTGTTAGTCCCGAAAGTTGGTAAATTGCAGAGGCATATCAAATCCGCCTTCACGCAACACCGCCATAATCTTTTGCAGATCGTCGCGCTTTTTTCCGGTGACCCGCACCTGATCTCCCTGCACCTGGGCTTGCACCTTCATTTTGGTGTCCTTGATCATCTTCACCATTTTGCGGCACATATCGCTGTCGAGTCCGGTGCGGACAGTAACGTCCATCTTGGCGTGTTTACCCGACTCTTTGACCTCGCCGGTTTCCAGACAGACGATATCGATATCGTTTTTGATCAGGGCGTTCTGCAACACATCCAACATCTGCTGGACCTGGAAATCCACCTCAGCCTGGATAGTAATGAGGTAGTCGCTGCGTTCAAACTTGGCATCCACGCCCTTAAAATCAAAGCGGTTGGTGATCAGACGAGAGGCCTGATCCACGGCATTGGTGAGTACGTGTTTATCGACTTCGGAGACGACATCAAAAGAGGGCATATTGGGTTCCTTGACTCATTCAGCGCCATTCTAACAGAAGGTGTCGGTTTTCGAATCCGGAAATAGCCACTGACGGGGGAAAATTGGAGAGAATACGACAACGGGGCTTCCAGACAGAAAACCCACCTGGCATTGTTTTGCGCTAACTGGACTCACCGGCCAGGGTACAAAGCAGTTCAGGGTTCTAGTGGTGCATCCGTGCGCTGAGGAGAACTGTAATTTTGTACAGTATGGCCGATGAGTTTTTTCATCATAGGCCGCCACCGGGGGTAGGTCAAGGGCTTACCGATATTCTCTTATCTAGTGATTGTTATCGATAAACTGCGCCATTTGACAAGGCAGCATTGATAGTTGGCACTCACACTCTAGCAGTTACACAACTGGTGCCAGGCCCTGTTCAGGAAAACGGGAGCCAACACTTTTAGCTCTCGCCCCTGGGGAAAAATGGCTGCTTGTCCCGTCAATCAAACCTCTTCAGATGCCTTATCCACCTATTTATATTTTTTGGACATAACAACATCTTTTGGATATTTCAAATCAGTACTTCATTGCAACAACAGCCAAAGCGCCAGAACGCTCAACCAGACCACCAGGGTTCTCGCCAGAAGTGATCGCAATCCCTTGATACCGTCACCGATATCACCCATTGAACCCGCCACCACTGCATCGCCAGTGCCTTCACTGGTGGCCACGACGCCAATATTTACTCCCAGGGCCCCCTTGATATAGTGGCGCAGCACCAGAGTCGAAGGACTTTTAAGGCATAACAGGCTCTCACGCCACTGCTGGTAGCAGCCCACAAAGTTGCCTGCCAGCGCCCAACTGAAGCCCATCAGGCGTATTGCAGGCCACTCCAGTATCCACAACCAGCGTCGGGCTATGGCCACTTCCTCCGCTGTCGCCGTTTGCGGCTCTGTCTGGTCTTGGTCCGGTTGCTCTTGATCCGCCGCAATCCGCGCCAGGTAAAGGGCACTCAGACGATAGAGCAAGGCGCCACCAGCACCCAAGAAGATAAACCAGAACAACACCGCAAACAGGCGCTCAAATCCCCGGTAGGCAAAAATGGTCAACGCCTGCTGGTGCAGCTGTGGCCAGTCATCGATGGCTTCAAGTTCGCTCTCATTATGTTGTATTTCCGCCAGCACGTTACAGGCATGGGCAGAATCGCCATGCTTCCAGGCATTGATGTACTCCGTTAAACGGGCGCTGTAGTCACCACGTCCCAAGCTGTAGAGCAACACCAGCACCAGCACCAGCAACTCACCCACCGCAGGCAGTATCGCCTGCACCAGGGAGTAGATAAGCGCCAGCCCCAGCAGCGGCAGGGCCAATGCAAAAAACAGGCTGGCGCCTGGAACTGCAGACAGGAAAGGGCTGTTCTGTAGCCAGCCAATCAATCCGTAAAACCACTGATCGCGATGCAGAGGAGCCCCCGAGCCCCATAATTGCACCAGGCCCAGCGCAATCAAAATGCTAACAAGTATCATGACATAGAATCCCTTTATTATGGTTGCGGATCGAGACTGCCCAAGTAACGGCCCCAGTCAAACGCCGGTCCCGGGTCTGTTTTCCGTTCGGGTGCTATATCAGCATGGCCGGTAATACGCGACGGCGTCAACGCCGGATAGGTCAATAATAACAAGCGCGTCACCCTTGCCAACTCCCGGTATTGTGCATCCGTATAGGGCGTGTCGTCAGTGCCCTCTAACTCAATGCCAATAGCAAAGTCGTTACAGCTTTCCCGCCCCTCGAATCGGGACTGACCAGCGTGCCAAGCGCGATCGTCAAAGGAGACAAACTGGGTGCTGAGACCTTCCCGGGAAATCAGCAGATGCGCTGACACCTGCAGATCGGCGATCTCTTCGAAATAGGGGTGACCCCGGGAATCCAGCTGGTTGCAAAAAAACGCCTCGATACAACCACTGCCAAACTGGCCGGGCGGCAAGCTGATATTGTGGATCACAAGCAAGCTGACAGGCTCTCCGCAGGGGCGTTGATTGTAGTTCGGAGAGGGGCAGCGGCGCACATCCGCAAGCCAGCCATCCCGAATAGACTCGCTCGTCAGACCGCCGTTTGTCGAAAACGGTTTAACCACCATGCTATCCCCTCACGATCCCAGTCATTAGGCGATATTACACAGTTAGCGCCAATTTCTCACGACTCAAGAGGCGGAACCGCCCCGGGTTTTGCGCAGGTTACCGATGACCGATACCAGTGCCCGGTCAAACAGCATACCGTCGTCCAGTTGCCGCAGAGTGCCCTGCTGCAGCGCCTGGGCCAGTCCCTCGCGATTCCTGTCAGCGACTTTCATACCGGAACGGTTGACAAAGATATACCTGCCCGCGGGCTTGAGGATCGCCGCCAAACGGCAGCGGTACGCCTGCCCCGGAGATTCCTCTATCTCAAACCAACTACCCTGGGTTAGTTTATCCACCTGTTGCAGCCACTCCTCTTCGGCATGGGGTTCGGGGGAAGGCGGCGCTGTGGTTATCGCAGCCGCACTCCGGGTCTGAGTGGCGCCAGTAGACGGCGCTGGTGCCCGCGACAACTCAGACGTCTTTGGCTTGGGCACGGGATCTGTCGCTTTGGGGGGGGATTCGGCAGACGCTTTTTTCAACCGCGCCATATGTAACGGCTCCAGTTGTTTCATTAACTGAATCGTGTCGTACGGGGGATAGGCGATGGAATCTAATCCCTGGCGCAGGCGCTGTAACAATTCCGGCACCAGTTCGAGCAGCCGTTGGCGATTATCGCCAACCATTGGCGCAGTCACGCTCCACACCAAGTCCTCGGCGGTTTGCACCGCTTGTCGCCACTCAGCTGCGTCTTCACCCCGCTTTAAACGGATTAAAAACAGCACGTTGGCCCAGGTTTCGTGCAAAAGGCTGGAGACAACTTCCGGTAACGGCCGCTCCCCTCTCACCTTGTCCAATACCGCACTGACGCGAGTACGGGATTCCTCTGCCCTGGCTTTGCCACTTTCCGCATCCAGCGTCCGCTGCTCAAGCATGGCTGTCCGATGCTGCTCCTTCTCCCTAAAAGAGAGAAAGTCGGCAAGCAATTGAGCAAAAACATCCGTATCGGTTTGGAACTCCTCCAACAACTGCTGCACAATGGCATTGATCTTGAGGTAAAGCGCATCCCTTCCCTTTGGGGCGGCCTGCCACCCCACCGCCGCCGAGGCCATCTCGTTTAACAGTCGACGCGCCGGGTGCCCGCCTTTGCTGAAGAAGCTGTGGTCGACGATAGCCACCTTTAAGATAGGGATTTGCAGCAGCGCCAGCTGATCTTTCATAGCTGCCGCCAAACTATGGTCCTCAAGAATAAACTTGAACAGCAAATCCACCAGCTGAATGACATCGCGGTCAACTTGGCCCAAACTCCGCTCACCGGTCTGGGCGGCCACCAGATCGCTCAGTATCACCACCCCCTGGGCTGGGGTCGTTGTACGCTGCTGATTCTGCAGTCGCGACAACAGCGACAGTATATCGGCAGAAGACGAAGGCGGAACCGCCTCTATGGGGGGCGGTTGCACGGTTGGCGCTACCAGCAACTCGCGCAAGTTAAACCACTCCCGGCAAAGCCGGGAGCTTATAGGGTGACGCCCTCAAAGGGCTCTTATTGCGCCCAAGGCGCTACACACCCAACATCATCTGGTCTCGATGAATATCTTCCTGCTCCTGGTTTC